>Ga0326727_10000271_pt1 | contig 219159 bp, 173 predicted proteins | sample MB2enrmetagenome_FD_207643 | JGI IMG/M metagenome (GOLD analysis project Ga0326727, IMG submission 207643) | Lab enriched peat soil microbial communities from McLean, Ithaca, NY, United States - MB29MY | ecosystem: Environmental > Terrestrial > Soil > Wetlands > Peat | place: USA: New York... | reverse complement strand
TAGCTCTCCAATCCACCGCCACCTCCATCCTGGGCACAGCCCAAGACAGAGTAGTCGGCCCGCCGTTCCAGGTGGGGCCAAATCAGACGATCAAAAGGGGCCAATTCAGAGTATCGAAATCAACCTCTCTCCGCGCGGCGTGGAGCCATGGAGGAGGCGATTCGGGGAAGCCAGCTTCTTTTTCCGTCCCACCTGATGAACCCCAATGGGCTCGTTGCCTTCCAGGAGGCCAAAGCAAGGGGTTACGAGGGAATCGTGGCCAAAGACCTTTCCTCGCCGTACGTCGAAGGGCGCACCCGGAAATGGCTGAAATTCAAGGTTCATCAGGAAGATGAGTTTGTCATTGCTGGTTACACTGCGCCGGAGGGCTCGCGTACGCATTTCGGTGCACTCCTGCTCGGCGCCTATCATCGCGGCGAGTTGCGCTACGTCGGTAAAGTGGGCACAGGATTTGACCGGAAGAAGCTCGCCTCGCTCTATGAAAAATTCCAGCCTCTGATCCGAAACCGGCCCGCTCTCATCGATCCGCCACGGGAAAAAGGGGTTACCTACCTCGCCCCGCAGCTCGTGGCCCAGATCGCGTACGAGGAGCTGACGGGTGATCAGAAGTTACGTCAGCCGGTCTTTTTGGGGCTGCGCGACGATAAGAGTGCGAAAGAATGTTTTCTTCCTGGAGCTACAGAATGACAACCTCAAGACGTGATCATACGGCCCCCGAACGTTTACCCATCGCGGTGTCGCATGCGGCCAAGATCTTCTGGCCGATCGTTTTGTTCGAACCATTACCCCGCCCGACGGCGTGGACGGAAAACTAACTGCAGGACTGAAGGATGGGATCCTGGAAATCAGGCACCTATAGCGGCTACCACTCTTTCCAAGAAGATTGCGGTAAGCACTGGCCCGCAACCACCAACGGAGGTGTGAAATGAAAGCTATGGAACCAACATGGGAGCCTTACGAGGAGCACGGTCAGCTCACGGCGCGGGAGAACCTCCCCGACACCGTCTTTGCCTTCCCGAGGCAACGGAAAGAGCCCCTGACCGATGCATACCACGTGCGCAACGCTGCTGCACGATTCGACCAAGTCATCGATGTCTCCGATGAGGATCGAGCATTAGCCTTCGCCAACATCGAGAAGGCGGCGCAGTACTACGGCGTGAACCTCTCTGAGACAAACTGGCAAGAACTCGGCATTCACCCCCAACAGAACCGCGAGGAAGCTGCCGCGAAAGGCGCTGAGACCAGAAGGCGCGAGCGCGAGGAAGAGCTGTAGACGCAAATCTCGAGCGTGACGGAGGCCAAAATGGAGTGTCAAAAACGCCATAACGGACATAACCACGTTCACGGGGCAGACTGCGGATGCAACGACCACGGGCGCATTGAAGCGTAGCGAAGCAGCCGCTCACCGCGCACATTTGGCTCATGGACACTCTTGTCACGCCGCTCATCACGCAACCGAGGCGGCAAAACTGCATATCGAGCATCACGGAAAGTAAGCACAGACCGCAGACCACTGAGCTGAACTCGGGAATCGATCAACGGTTGCCGCGCATGGGTTCAAAAAAATTGCCTTGACGTGTACCTGCACTTAGGCACTAATTAAGGGCCAAGTTCGGTCATTCACTGTCGCGAACTGCGACTGGATGCCGCACGAGGGGTGTTCGATCGATGGGCTGTAGGCTGGGTGGCGGCAATCGCTGTGCGCAGTGAAGAGTCGGGTGGTTCGCGTGGCCCTCACTTTCAAACGACTCCTTTGTCTCCAGGAACGGACGACGCGAAGCGCCGAGCTATAGTTAGTGTTCTGACGGGGTGAACATGGCGACCAAGAAACGTCCGATACGAAGTCGTAACAATGCAAGGAAGAGGGCGGAAAAGAACTTAGCCGATGTGACCGCACCTCCCAGCACACCCATTCCGATCCCGCATCCCGCTCTGGATGCGCCAAAATTGGATGCGGCGCTGGGTCCGGATGAGGTGCAGGTGAAAGGCCCGGAGGCGGAAAAGGCCGCGGCGGCGCTCCAGTTCGAATCAACCGAATCCCGCTCCGCCGGCCAGGCAGGAAGCCTGGAGGGATTGTCGGATGTGGCGGAAGCGGATTCGGAAAGTGTGGACGAACTTCTGGAGGAAGGAAACGCCCTTGAGGCCGAAATCATCGAGGGCGTGGAAGATGCTCCCGACGCTGACCAAGGGGAAGTAAAGACGCACGAAGTTCCGGAAGACGATGTCCCGGAGGAGTATCGAAATCCCGAACAGTAGCCCCAAGCGAGGACTACGTCCTCGCCCCGGCTCGCTTCTGGACCGGCCGAAGGGTCCGGCACCATATTTCGTCACTGGCCGAAGCGTACCGCGCGGAGGGCGGCGCGCATACTTCTGCGTGCCAGGTGCGGAGCCTTCACCAACGCAAGCTTGCCGCGTAGTTGGACATCCAAAGGTTTTAGGCACTTCCAATCAGTATTCCGCTTAAAAAGACCAGGACACCACCCAACCCCACCTGCAAAGCTGCCGAAAGTGGCGGAGTGTCCATGTAGCGATGACGAATCCAGGAAATCACACTGAGTTCGGCTAGGACGACGAGGAAGGCAACCGTCATGGCCACGTTAAACCGAGAGATGAGAAAAGGCAAGGTGTGGCCAATGCCGCCCAGTGCGGTCATAGCTCCGCAAATCAGTCCCCGAACCCATGGATAGCCGCGGCCCGTCAGGCTACCGTCGTCCGAGAGCGCCTCCGCAAATCCCATGCTGATGCCGCCTCCCTAGGGTCCTGAAGATGCGTGCGCCGCGCGCAAGCCAAATCAGTTCGTCTGCGGCTCGCAGCTACTTCGACGATGATGCGCGGGAACGTGCGGTTTGACGCGGTTTGGGCCGCCGTGCTCCGGGGCGGCGCGGACGATCCTCCACAGTCCTCGCGCGACTTGCCCGGCGGCGGCCGTACGCAGTGAGGCTCCTCTTCAACCCCGCTACCAGGTCGGGCTCAGCCGCCTCTTCCTCTGCTTTGCCGGTTACGATGACGTCTTCTTTCTGCGCCCGCTTGGCCTTTACAATTTCAAGCAGCGCCGCCGACGTCTCATCGTGAAGTTCGGCGCGAGAGAGTTCCGGTTCGGAGTGCTTGTTGATGATCTGCTCGAAATGCCGGACCTTTTCCTTCGCAGCCGCCGGCTTCTCGGGAAGGCCGATATCTTCAGGAGTGCGAATCTCGTCGTTGAAACGCATCGTCTCGGCGCGGAGGATTCCATTCTCCGCGACGATAGCGATCAAATACTCCTTGCCTCGCATGACGAACGTCGCAATTCCGGCCCGGCGCGTCTTCGCCATAGTCGCAGCCAGTAATTGATAGGCCTTCGTCGACTTTCCGCCGGGACCGAGGAAATAACCCCTCTCAAAATAAATCGGCGGAATGCTATCCACAGGGACGAACCGGCGCAGGTCGATATCGCCAGACTTCCCCGGATCGAGCTTTTCGAGCTCATCATCGCTCACGACAACGTAATGATCTTTTTCCACTTCATAACCGCGCACCATTTCTTCGGGCGCAAGTTCTTTGCCGCTCCTGGACGAGCAATAACGGCGCTGTAACGGCGTGCCATCCGGTGCGAGCATGCGCAGTCCAAGATGGCTCGAGCGGTTCGCCGGGTAAAAATTGACAGGTATGGACACCAGGCCAAAGCTGAGCGTCCCGCTCCAAAACCCTTCCCTTTCGGAACGCGGACGCTCGATTTGTTTCTTCTTAGGCAACCGCCCTCTCCTTATTGCCTCTCACAGCTTTGAGGCTAGCCGCCAAGGTATCAGCCAGCGACGTTGTCTCTTTCTTGCGCCCCACAATGCGGAGTTTTGGCTTCAGCCCATGGGCCTTAGCCTCAATGAACTTCATAACTCGCTCGCGATACTCGTCATGAAAATCTCCCGGGCGAAATTCATCCTCGAGTGCCAGGACCAATTGCTCCGCCATCTTCAATTCCTTCGCGTCGGGGGTGCGCCCGGTGGGCCGTGGCAGTTCGTCCGCAGTGAGCACTTCTTCCGCAAACTTCAAGGTAATCAACATCAGATAGCCGCCCTCGGACCTCAGGGCGCCGACATATCGCGAGTTCCGCATCCTCCAGCGTGCGATCCCTTCCCGCTTTTCGTTTTCAAGCGCTGCCGCCAGCGCGAAATAAGCCGCGGCATCGCCCTCATCGGGACCGAGATAATAGGGACGGTCGTACCACTGTTGGTCAATGTGGCTGGCGGGCACAAATCTCGTGACCTCGATGTCCCGTGATTCCTTCGGCTTCGATTTTTCCAAGTCCTCCGCGGTCAGGCGCACATAGACGCCCGCTTCGACTTCATAGGCCTTTTGGATTCGGTCGTTCGGCACCTCTTCACCGGTCTCCGGATTCACCATGTGTTGCGTGATGCGCGTCAGGGTGGATTTCTCCAGCACATTGAAGCGCACCGCACGGTCAATAACCGCGGAATAGAGCTTGACGGGCACGCCTTCCGCGCCGACTCTGAGTATTCCCTTCCAAATGGCTCGATCTGCCATGATCTAGCACTCCGGGCACCAGGCTTCCTGTCCGCGGTATTCAACGCAGAAACCGCAGACGGCAACATCGCACCCGACGCATCGGTGGCCGGTGCCGTATGTATATCTTTGAAGGCAAAATGCGCAGAATTCAATGTCGGGGATCAGCCACCATGCAGGTGACCGCGCCCCAGAAGCTGGGCGAGATTGCCGCGTACGCGTTGCACGCGCCGACTTGCGGGCGCCCCTGCTTTTCCTCGCTGCGGCCATGGTTTTCACACGACGCATCCCTTTCGAGCTCTCACGATTCAATCACACGTTCAAGATGGCAACACCAGGTGCAGGCTCCACCATCCACGCTGGTTGCCTGGCCAGCCACGTGCTCGGATACAGCTAAAAACATGACCGCTTCCGCCATGTCTTCTGCTGTTTGAGGCTCCCCCTGCGGAATCATGGCAGCGGGGCTTGCGGTCTCATGAGACACGCTCCTCAAAACACACACCGTTGGATTCCGCTTTATTTATGCGTTCTTCACCTCGTCTTGCACCTTTCACCTGGTTTGCCGAATTTACCGGCGTTCCGCTTCGGGGCGCAATATACGTTTCCAGGAGGGCGACAATCTCGCCCGCGCTCAAAGGTTCCTCGATGTAATCCAAGGCTCCCGCTTGCATGGCCTCCTGATAGCAGCCTTTCTCATAAGAGTGCGCCAGGACTAGTACGGGGATCTCCGGATCAACCTCCATGGCCCGCATGAGCACTTCCCGACCCTCGAACCCTCGGCTGCCCTGGTCCAAGACAATCAAGTCATAGGGCTCACGCTCGAGGCGCCGCGCTCCCTCAGCGAAGGATAAGCTGGCTCGCACCCGGCACCCTACGCTCCGAAGGATGGTCCCATAGTGCAATAATTCCTTCAGGTCTTTGTTGACCAGAAGGACGCTGGTCCCCTTTCCGGCCAGGGGCGTGGCTACCAATTCTTGGTTGGTAATTGAAGACGCCATAATAAACCTGCGGGCAATTCAGATCCTTGCATGAACATGATCGTGCCCGTCGTTCGCAGCATGACTGTTGCGTGCCGGCGGGGTCAGCCAGCTGCCCCGCCGGCCTCTATCATCACGATCCTACTTCTGCCCGACGTTGATCGGGATCGTCTTCGGCTTGGCCTCTTCCAGCTTCGGCATGGTGAGGATCAATTGGCCGTCCTTGTACTCCGCTGTGACGTGATCGGCGTCGATCGAGTTGGGCAACGAAAAGCTGCGCGTGAAGGCGCCGTACGAGCGCTCAATCCGGTGGTAATGCTCATCCTTCTCTTCCTTTTCGAACTTGCGCTCGCCCTTGAGGTAAAGGATACCGTTCTCGATGCGGATCTCCACATCCTTGGGGTCAACCCCGGGCAGATCCGCTTTCAGAACCAGCGCATTGTCTGTCTCGTAGATGTCAACAGGCGGAGCCCAGGTTCGCGTGCTAGGTTCCTGCTCAGCAGGAAAGGTTTCGTTGAAAAGCCGGTCGAGCTCCTTCTGAGCCGTCAGAGGAAAACCTCTCCATGGAAAAATTGCCATTGTTGTCGGCCTCCTAACTGGTTGGAATTTACAACACGAAAACTTACCCCTGCATTGCGTAAATCAAGATGCTTGCCCCCCGTACCGCCAGCATGGCCTCACCTCTTCGTCTTCACGGCGACCTTGACCATGGAGGGTCGCAGGAGGCGGTGCTTCAGGGTGTACCCCGGAAGCAACTCCTCTACGATTTCCTGGTCGCGATGCTGCTCATCTTCCACAGACTCGACTGCTTGATGTAAGTGCGGATCAAAAGTGTGACCCAGCGCCTCAATCGGCGTAATGCCTTCGCGCCTCAGGACGTTCATGAGCTTGTGGTAAATCATTTCGATACCCTTATAGAAATCGTCCGAGGCGCCTATATCGCGATGCTTTAACGCACGCTCAAACCCATCCAGAGTAGGCAGGAGGGCCCTGATCAAGTCGGCATTAGCATGTTGGACCAATTCTCCCTTTTCGCGCTCCGTGCGCTTGCGCATGTTCTCCAGCTCAGCCTGCTTTCGCAACAAACGATCGTAAAGATTCTGATTCTCGGCCTGAAGCTCGTGAATCGCGGCGGTGAGTTCACCAACCTCCGCAGCAGGCACCGGAGTCGGCCGAACCCCAGGACTCACGTATGGCCCGGGTTCCAGACCTCCCGTATCCTGGGAAAACTCCGTGCCGCGTCTGGCATCCGTTCTGGTCAGGGATTCCTTTTGGTTCTCCATCCTGTACATTCTCCGCCTGACACAAGTGCGAAAGTTGATTATCTTGCCCACGCACGCCACTCCAGAGGAAATGGCGTGCGTGGACAGACTCCCCGGTATATTTTCTCGCCATCCGGGGTTCTTCTACACCGCTGTCTTTCAACAGGTCAGACCCGAACGCCGGAGCTTTTGTACGAGACGATAAGCTTATTTATGACTTCAGAGACTCCAGGGGCAGCCCAGGCCGCATCCGCAGCCTCATCGAACTCGGCCCAGGAATGCACACTCCCCGTTAAGGTGATCTTTCCCCCGTCGGTCTGCACCTTGATCTGGGTCGCGTCGAGGATCGCATTGCGTTTGAACGCGGCTTCAATCTTCTCCTTAATGCTGATGGGCGCCACCTTCGGCTTGATAGTGATCTCGTTGAATACCCCTTTGACTCCCGTCAGATAACGAACCTCGTCTTCGGCTGCTGACCTCTGGTAGTCCCAGTCAACTTCGCCTTCCAGAGTCAGAAAGCCGTTTTCAACGGTTACCTTGATTTGGTCCTCCGGCACGGAGACATTCCACTTCAAAGCGTTCTCTGCCGCCCCGGCAATGTCGGCATCGGTATTCTCACTGGAGTCGGGGAGTTCGACTGCCAGGTTGACAGCAAGCGCTTTTACACCGGACAACCGTTTCACGGCTTCTTCGGCAGCCCACTTTTCAGCGTAGCTATCGACGCTACCCGTGAGCGTGACTACGCCGTCCTTCACAGTGACCCCGATGTCTGTGGCTTTCACGCCAGGCTCCCACCGGAGTTCATCCTCAACATCCAACTGTAGTTCTCTGTCAGTTTTCATACGTTTTTTCTCCTTTTCGCCATAAATGGTCTGCGTTAATTATTGACATAGGCACTGCACCCCGTACTGCGAAATACCTACACAGCAGGACGCCAATGCCTACTTGACATCGGCGAGTGGCACCTTCACGAGGTGTTCGCTCAAAAACCACACTTGCAACTCATTGCTGCGCAGCACGTCGCTGACCAGAAGGTCATTGGTCCCATCGTCGCCAAGTTCAGAAGCACGGCGAGCCAGCTTGCGCGTCTCGCCGATAATTACCTGATGCGCATCCAGCAGCCGGGAGAGTTGTACGGGCACCTCTTCGCGACCTCGAGGGGGACGCGCGATTTTGGTGGTCTCTGCAACATCCGCGGCCATGGCGATGCTGACGCCACCGAGGAGTTGAATCCGTTCCGCGATCGAGTCCACCAACTCTGCCTGCTCGTTATAATGCTTATCAAAAAGGAGATGAAGCTGATAAAAGGTCGGGCCGGCCGTCTGCCAGTGAGACTTCTTGTACAAGTCGCGAAGTGTCATGGTATCGGCCAGCAACTGATTAAGTTGCTCCGTCATCTCCAACCGAACAGGCTCCTCAAGTTCCAGGGGCAGCAAGTGGCTCACTGTTCCGTAAGCCTGGATCTCAGGTCCAGTCTGATGAAGATGAGGTTGCGCGGTGATCTTTTCCGCATTGCTCGCGTGGCTTTGTTTTTCTGACATCTAATTCCTCCTGGCCCCCGATCTGTTGCCTCACATCTTCCAGAGGCCAATCACTCAATCCTGAAATGCTCAAACATCTTGCGCACGTCCTTGGCCAGCTCCTTTGTGTTTTTCTCGGGGCGTATTTCGCTGCCCGACTTTCTATCCCTCCATATGGCTCCTTCGGGCTAGAATCCGTCACCTTCACTTGAACGTTGCCTACTGCACGTCTTGACTGTCGCAGCTACGCTCCCATTTCTAAGTAAAAGCTCCGTCCGCATATTGACCCGGCGTCGAAATCATGACATGCGCGGTGACAGTTTCGAGTGCGATTGCAGCCGGGAGCCCTTCCCACAAGGGGAAGAGAAGCCTCCCGGCTGTCAGAAGCCTACTTGCTTTCCGTGCCGATCTTGAAGTGATCGTAGCGGTCCTTCTGCCAGCAATCATCATCCGTGCAATGCGCCGCATGGCTCTTTCCAAACGAAATACTCGAGATCCGGTCCGCTGAAATACCCAAGTTCACAAGGAAATTCTTGGCGGCAGAGGCACGCCGGTCCCCCAGACCGAGGTTATATTCTTCGCTGCCCCGTTCGTCGCAATTTCCTTCAATGGTGAACTTGATATCTTGGTGCTCCTTTAGGAAATTGCCGTCGGCGGTCAAGTCCTGCTGAGCGTCCGGACGGATGTCAGCTTTGTCGAAATCAAAGTAGGCGTCCTTGACTTCCTTCTCGAAGAGCTCGTCTTCGCTCACCGTTGCGACCGGTGGCGGCGGTGGTGGCGGCGGCGGGGGTGGCGGGGGCGGCACGGTGACCGTTAGGCGTGCGCTCTGACTATTTGTTCCACCCGGCCCGGTCGCCGTTATCGTGTACGTTGTCGATTCATCCGGCGAGACACTCGTCGATCCCTGAGCCTGGACGGTGCCCACTCCGGGCTGCAGGTCCAGTGAGCTGGCATTCTGAGATGTCCAGCTCAGCGTTGTAGACTGGCCTTTTTCAATCGTGCTGGGTTCCGCCGTCAGCGTAACCGTGGGCGCCGGCGGCGGGGGTGGGGGCGGGGGCGGCGGCGCGGCTGCTACCTGCTTCTTATGGCACGCACCTGCCAAAAGAACCGTTCCCAAAATGACCATTAGAACGGCAAGACTGGGTTTCTTTTCTGACATGCTTGGTCCTCCTTAGTTAGCTCGAGATTCCGACGTATCAAACTCCACCCGGAAGGTTTGGTCCGAGCAACGTTTCGCCCAGACCTCCTTTCCGCCAGTTCTTCAATGCAAGACAAGGACCATTCTTTACCCGTTCAAAATCAAGGGCTCACGCTTCACGAAAACGGAGTTTCTTCGCGATTTCGCGAAGTTCGCAAAATGCTTCGTGGATTGGTCTAAGGGCGAACATTTCGAGGTTTTTTCCGTCAGCGCACAGTAGGCGCAAAGCAAGGCGCGCCCTCAGGATCTGTGTGGCCGTTGTCGCGCTGGCTCCTCCCTTTGGCTCGAGGCTCCTTCTTGCAGGCGTCTCAATATTGACGTGGGGCGTGACTGTTCTCCCCACCGTGAGATTTGTATTGCGGGACTCTGACAGGCTTAGCCTGCTCAGCGGAGAAAAGGATGCGAAAGAACCCCAGCAACGAGCCCCATACAATTAGCAGGCCAAGCGAAAGGGAGAGCACCATCGCCCCGAGTTGCGCCATCACATCGATAAAACCATTCATTTTTTTGCTCCTTGCTCACTGTCAACGGTCGAACTCTCAATCCGAGTGACAAGCAAGCTTCGTGCCACTCTGCTGGAGGGTCCGAGCGATTGGGACCACTTGTTAGCAAGAGCCTCTTTCGAGTGATTTCCGGTTGGCGAGATTTCAGTCGGTTCGGAACGACGGAGGGATTCACGGATTTTCAGAAGCGCGCTGGTGCCGAAGCTTCGTCCACGAATTGACGCGGCGTCGAAATGATGACATGCTCGGGGCGCAGTTCTATAAAGTGCTGCACACGAATTCCGTTTTTCCGCCGGACTGCTACAGCCTACAACGTCCGGTGACAGATCCATCAGATTGTGCGGTGCGGGGCCGAACGCGCATCCGAGGCTATAGGCCCGTAACCTGATGAATTCCCGGAATCGGCTTGTCCATGAAACGCTCCTATCGTTCCAAAGCAGATGCCCTCAATCCAAAACGAACACAGCTTTTCCCCCGTCGCCCCGGCTTACATAGGAATAGAGCTCGGGCGCTTCCCGGAGCGACCCACGCTTGGAAATCTTCGCTGGCCTGAGGCGCCCATCCAAAAACAGCGGTGACATCAAATTCAGCAGCTCGGCGCAGTCCGTGACGGTGAGGGCGCGCGAATCGACACCCATCAAATTCAAACGGCGATGGTAGAAGTCGCGCAAATCGAAGCTCACGCGGCTCGTACCTACGGAGGTGATGGCAATCTGGCGGCCAAGGTGCGCTAACGTCGAAAGCACCGGCTCGAACAATTCACCACCAACGCAATCGAAGGCTACATCGACACCTTTTCCGCCAGTGAGTTCCCGCACCGCATCGCTCAAGTGCTGGCGGGAGGTGTCAACGTACCCCAGCAAGGTCATACCCTCATAGGCGCTGGCATCGAACGGGTTGCGGTCGACAGCGATTAGCTTTGCGCCCAGAGCTTGCCCCAAAAGGAGCACCGCATGACCCACTCCGCCTCTCGCCCCGGTCACGAGCAGTGTCTCACCCCCCTTGACCTGCGCACGATGGACAACCCCTTCGTAAGCGGTAACGAAATTCACTCCCACGCACGCCGCTTCCTCGAAGGTGAGATTGGCGGGTTTGGGGACGACCGCAGCAGCGGGAATGACGATGAATTCGGCGTGACTGCCGTCGCGGGTGAATCCGACATCTCCGCCGGTTCCCCAAACGTGCACGCCGCGCAGGTCCGCTGGACCCTCAACAACAATGCCGGCGAAATCCCGTCCCGGGATGCGCGGCAGGGTGGTGCCCACCATTTTCCCCGCAATGTTAGCGGCGTCACTGGGATTAATCGATGCAGCGACCGTGCGGACCTTCACCTCATCAGGAGCAAGTACCGCTTCCGGAAGTTCCTCGAGCCTGAGGTTGCTGAGATCGCCGAACTCATGGAAACGAAGCGCCTTCATCACTCCCCTCGGCTATCTAAGATCTGTGTTCGGACCCAAGAGCCCACTAAATGAGATTATGGCGAGGGTGTGTTTGTTTCAAGAATTTGCCCACAATCAGACTTGTCCAAATGAGGTTCGGTTCGTTCAACCATTACCCGCGGCTCCGCCGCCTGACTTGCGCCTTCGTGAAAGCAAACTGGGGCTCACCCGGCAGTAAAGCGGCCATCAAGTCGGCGGTCAGGATGCTGTGAGGCAGCTACGCGCTTGCACTTGCGCTACGCTTCTGGCCTTCGAAAAACGCCAGCAGTTCCGCACTGATTTGGTCCTTATGGGTGGAGCACATGCCGTGGGGCGCGCCAGGGATGATTTTTAGCGTCGCACCTTTGACGAGTTTGGAGGAAAGCATCGCCGAGTCGCCGATCGGTACGATCTGATCGTCGTCTCCGTGCAGGATCAGCGTCGGCACGTCGAACTTCTTGAGATCTTCCGTCATGTCCGTCTCGGAAAAGGCCTTGATGCAATCGTAAGCGGCGTTGAGCCCGCACCACATTCCCTGGAGCCAGAACGAATCGCGCAAGCCTTGCGAGACCTTGGAATTCGCCCGGTTGGCGCCGTAAAACGGCACGCTGAGATCCTTGAAAAATTGGGAGCGGTCGCTGCGCACGCCGGCGCGGATCTGGTCGAACACCTCGATGGGCAAGCCGCCTGGATTTGCCGCCGTCTTCAGCATCAGCGGAGGCACGGCGCCAATGAGCACGGCCTTCGCGACACGCTTGCTGCCATGGCGGCCAATGTAGCGGGCAACTTCACCGCCGCCGGTGGAGTGGCCGACGTGGATCACCTGCTGAAGGTCCAGCGTATTGACGAGTGCCGCCAGGTCATCGGCATAGGTGTCCATATCGTTGCCGTTCCACGGTTGAGATGACCGCCCATGGCCGCGCCGGTCGTGCGCGATGCAGCGGTACCCATGAGAAGCCAAAAACATCATCTGGTCTTCCCAAGCGTCCGCGCTCAAAGGCCAGCCATGGCTGAAGACAACCGGCTGTCCCTTGCCCCAGTCCTTGTAATAGAGGTCGATATTGTTCGAGTTTTCTTTCCCGACAGTAACGTATGGCATCTGGTTTCCTCTCTCTCGGTTTTAATTTGAAGCCGTCTTATAAAATCGCCCTGAACTAGCGTCCGTGTTGTCCGCCATGGTCCCTGTCTACACTTACTGGCACAGAGAACACCGCTCCTCGTGTGGAATTCACCGCCCAGGAATAAACCCGATCCACCGCGATCCCCAGGATCTCGCGAGCAATCAGAGCAAAGTTGACCGCAGTGAACAAAACACCGCCGAGCATCACGACGAGCAACACACAGATGCAAGCCTCTCCAAATGCGTAAACCACTTTCACCTCGAAATCCCGCCTGGCAGATGCACGCCCTAAACTGCCGGCGCTTGCTCAAACATTGGCCATCGGTTTTGTCTAATCGCTTTAGCCCTGTGAAACTATTATACACCATAAAGGCGCGCGACATTTGTTCCAAAAGGGATAGACGGTCTCAGGCGGCGGTGCCCTTTTGTGAGTGCCGAGCATCTAAAGTCCTGGAACGCCTCGCATCGGAAGGGTCGCGACGGACAAGATCTGGTGGACGCAAAGGTTCTCTGTCTGAGGCCAAGCGAGACATCGAAGGCGTGCTCCGAGAACAAAGGAGCCCCGAAAGGAAACTTTCATGGCAATCGACAACAAAGATCAATCGGTGCTTAGCCACATTGACCGCTTGGTTAAGGAGGAAGAACACCTGTACGGCCAGACTGATCTTACAGGTGATGATCGGGAGCGTCTGGCTAAACTGAAGGTTGAACTCGATCAATGCTGGGACCTCTTGCGGCAGCGCCGTGCACTCCGAGAGTTTGGGGAGAACCCGGACAAAGCGAAAGTGCGTCCAGCCGAAACTGTCGAGAATTATGAGCAGTAGGACGTTGGGAGGAATAAGAGGGCTTGCTGGAACACCTCGACAGTCTCAGTTCTGTCGCGAGAAATCTGAATCAGCGGTCCCGGTAATTGGCCGCGCCCCATGACTGAACGTAAGATACTGGAAGCCCCACTGGATGAAAACAAGAATCCGGCTTTGGAACTGCACCAAGTACATCAGGTGAATGAACAACCACATCATCCAGGCTGGCCATCCGGACACATGAAAGCCGAAGATGTTAGCCACGGCGGCCGCTCGGCCGATCACCGCCATATCGCCCTTATCGAAGTATCGAAAGGGTGGCAACACCACGGCCCCGTGAAGTCTCTTTATTATCGCCCCCGCTGCATAGGCGCCTTCTTGCACTCGTAAGTCCGGAGGCATCCTGTTGGGGTAAACTTCTTTTCGTGAACGTAAGGGTAAGTGCCAGCTCTTGTTGGAATGAGCACCGAACTTCCCATCGTCTACTTGGCCCGGCACGGCGAAACCGCGTGGAGTCTTACGGGGCAGCACACGGGGCGTACCGACCTGCCTCTGACCGAGCGTGGGGAGCGGAACGCGCGTGCCCTGGGAAAAAGACTAAACGGGGTGATATTCGCCAAGGTGTTCACCAGCCCCCTGTTGCGCGCGCGCCGCACTTGTGAATTGGCCGGCTTCGGCACCGCAGCCGAAGTCGATCGAGACTTAGTGGAGTGGGACTATGGTGAATATGAGGGCCGACGCACGTCGGAGATTCGCGCTGAGCGGCCCGGTTGGCAATTGTTCCGCGACGGCTGCCCGGGAGGCGAATCGCCGGAGCAGGTGGGCGCGCGCGCTGACCGCGTGCTGAGCCGCCTGCGAGCAATCCGAGGGAACGTGCTGCTTTTCTCGAGTGGGCACTTCCTGCGCGTGCTGGCAGCCCGGTGGCTGGGTCTAGAGCCGGCGGGGGGCAGGTACTTCCTGCTGAGCACCGCAAGCCTGAGTGCGCTGGGGTACGAAAACAGCTTTGGCGAGCCGGTGATCTGCCTGTGGAACGACGCTTGTCATGTGGAAACCGCTGCCTCGAAGGGACACGTATAACGCGTAGGAGTTTCAGTGTGCCGCCGTTTCCTGGCGGAGACAGTCCCTCAGGCTTGTTGCGGGTGTGAAGAATGAAGTGCTGACGGTAAGACCGCGGGGCAAGCTTTTCGTGCCCTGAAAGGGTGCAAGAATAGTAGCCGGTCGGCTGACGGGCAACGCCCTACAGGCGCTAACTTAGACGCTTTGGGCTTGCTCCAAGCCCGTCGGCTGACGGGCGACTTCATTGATCCCCTGCGGGGATGACCGACCGAAGTGGGCCAGCGGCACGGCGTGGAAAAGAGGTGAGATGATGAAGGCGACTCAATTACTTCACAATCTGGGCCAGAGTATCTGGCTCGACAACATTACGCGAGATCTGCTCGATAGCGGCACTCTCAATCATTACATCCGGGATTTCTCGGTGACAGGACTAACCTCAAATCCGACGATCTTCGATCACGCCATCAAAAACAGCTCGGCTTACGATGTCGCGATTCGCGAGAAGCTGAGCAAGGGTAAATCGGGTGAGGGGCTTTTCTTCGAATTGGCGCTCGAGGATATTAGTCGGGCCGCCACCCTGTTCCGTCCCATTCATGACCAGACAAATAGTGTGGACGGCTGGGTGTCGCTCGAAGTATCGCCTTTGCTCGCCTACGACACAGCGAGTACGCTGGCCGCAGCCAAGGATTTGCATGCGCGGGCAGGACTGCCTAACCTGTTTATCAAGATCCCTGGAACGAAGGAGGGATTGCCGGCCATCGAAGAGGCGATCTTCGCCGGTGTCTCGATCAATGTCACCCTGCTGTTCTCCCGAGAACACTACCTCGCGGCTGCCGAGGCCTACTTGCGCGGCATCGAGCGGCGCATCGACGCCGGCTTGAATCCCAACGTCGGTTCCGTGGCCTCGTTGTTTGTGAGTCGCTGGGACTCCGCGGTGATGGGAAAGGTCCCTGATGCGCTGCGGGATCAGCTTGGCATCGCCATCGCCAAACGGACGTATAAAGCTTACCGCGCCCTGCTGGACTCACCTCGCTGGCAGCGCGTTTTCAATTCCGGTGCGCGCCCCCAACGGTTGCTATGGGCCAGCACGGGAACCAAGGATCCCAAGGCCTCCGACGTCCTCTACGTCAAGGCGCTCGCCGCGCCATTCACTGTGAATACTATGCCGGAGGATACTTTGAAAGCCCTCGCCGATCACGGCGAGTTGAGCGCCATACTGCCGTCTGATGGCGGCGACAGCGAGGAAGTGTTAGCGCAATTTGCCAAAGCTGGAATCGATGTGGATGCCCTAGCCGAGCAGCTTCAGGAGGAAGGGGCAAAGTCCTTCGTCAAGTCCTGGAACGATCTGATGGGAGTAATTGTTTCGAAGAGCGCGGCACTCAAGCAGGCTGTCGCCGGATGAAATCGGAGGTCGATCGTTTACCTAGGGCCTCTGGTACCGACTGCGCACCAGGAGGAATTGGAGAGCCAGCCCTCTCCCTTCGGGAGAGGGCTGGATTTCCAATGCCGGTCTCAAGTGCAGGGCAGAAGAACACAACTCGGATTGACAACATCGGTAAGCGCTTTGAGCATCCTGGAAGAGAAGGACAGAAGGGGAAAGGAGCACAAGCATGGCGACACACGCGGCCGCTCTTACTGCAAGGGAAGATCTCGAACCGCTCGCTAAACGGAAGGCTTGGAAGGCCCTCCAAACTCACTATAAGAAGGTTCGCGACTTACATCTGCGAGACCTCTTCGCGGAGGACCCGGGGCGCGGCGAGCGGATGACGGCCGAGGCCGCGGGCCTTTTCCTCGATTACTCGAAGAACCGCATCACTGACAAAACCCTCAAGCTACTCATCCGATTGGCTGAGGAATCGGGTCTGCAAGGGCGCATCGAGGCCATGTTTCGCGGCGACAAGATCAACGTGACGGAGAAGCGGGCGGTCCTGCATGTGGCGCTGCGGGCTCCCCAAGGAGCTTCCATATTGGTAGATGGCGAAAACGTAGTGCCCCAGGTTCACGCCGTACTGGATAAGATGGCTGATTTCGCCAACCGCCTCCGAAGCGGGGAATGGAAAGGGCACACCGGCAAGCCCATTCGCAACGTCATTAACATCGGCATTGGCGGCTCCGACCTGGGTCCGGTGATGGCCTACGAGGCGCTGAAGCACTACAGCGACCGCGACCGCACTTTCCGCTTCGTTTCCAACGTGGATGGAACCGACTTCGCGGAAGCGGTCCGCGACCTCGACCCCGCGGAGACCCTCTTCATTGTCTCTTCGAAAACCTTCACGACGCTCGAAACCATGACCAACGCCCACACCGCTCGCGCCTGGTCACTGCAGGGCCTGGGTGGTGATGAGAAGTCGGTCGCCAAGCACTTTGTCGCAGTATCGACAAACGCCGCGGAGGTGGCGAAGTTCGGCATCGACACGGCGAACATGTTCGGCTTCTGGGATTGGGTTGGCGGGCGTTACTCCATGGACTCGGCGATTGGACTCTCGACTATGCTGGCCATCGGACCGGAGCTTTTCCGCGCCATGCTCGACGGCTTCCACCAGATGGACGAGCATTTCCGCTCCACGCCCTTCAAACGCAACCTGCCGGTGCTCCTGGGTCTCCTGGCCATTTGGTATAACGATTTCTTCGGGGCCCAGACAGTCGCCGTCTTGCCTTACGAGCAGTACCTAAAGCGATTCCCAGCCTATCTCCAGCAGTTGACCATGGAAAGCAATGGCAAGCACGTCACGCTCGATGGGGTCGAGGTCACCTACCCGACAGGGCCTGTTTATTGGGGTGAGCCGGGGACCAATGGCCAACACTCCTTTTATCAGTTGATTCACCAGGGGACGCGACTCATTCCCTGTGACTTTATCGCGTTTGGACATCCGCTCAACCCGCTGGGCCGGCACCATGACCTGCTTTTGGCGAACGTCTTCGCCCAAAGCGAGGCGCTGGCCTTCGGCAAGACACCTGAGCAAGTTAAGGCCGAGGGCACGCCGGATTGGCTGGTGCCCCACCGGGTCTTCGAGGGCAACCGGCCGTCAAACACCATCCTCGCGGATCGGCTCACGCCGGAGGCGCTTGGCAAGCTCGTGGCGCTTTACGAGCACAGCGTTTTCACCCAGGGCACGATCTGGCAGATCAACTCCTTCGATCAGTGGGGTGTGGAACTTGGGAAGGTGCTGGCCCAGCGCATTGTTCCCGAACTCGAGAGCCCGCAAGAGCCCGCGCTTGGCCACGATACTTCAACGAATAATCTCATCCGCCGCTACCGGAAATTCAAGCAGGCATCATGACACCTCGAGGTTTTGACAAACCCTTGTACGTTCTTCCCTTCGACCACCGCGCCTCGTTCCAGGCAGGGATGTTCGGGTGGAAAGGAGCGTTAACTCCCGAGGAGACCGCGCAGATCTCCTCTGCCAAACGGGCGATCTACGACGGGTTCAAATCCGCCATTGCAGCCGGTGTGCCCAAGGAGAAGGCCGCCATCCTGGTGGATGAGCGGTTCGGCGCCGCGGTACTAAATGTTGCCGACGCGGACGTGGCGCTGACCGGAGTCTGCCAGGGCAGGCATCGAATGACGCGGACGTATCCCGCGATCAACCGAGCCGAACGCATACTCTGGGTGGTGACCGGGAGCGAGAAGGCAGAAGCGCTGCACCGCCTCATGAAGGGTGACACTTCGATTCCCGCCGGGAGCGTGAGCCACGAGCAGGCTCTGGTGCTGGCCGACCGCGCGGCGGCAAGAAACTTGAACGACAAAAACGCGCGAGGAGGATGACATGCATATAGGAATTTGCACGGACCATGGCGGATTTGGTTTGAAAGAAGACCTGGTTGCACGCCTTCGCGCGGCAGGGCACGAGGTAGTTGATTTCGGTGCCTATTGCGTGGATCCCGGTGATGATTATCCCGACTTCGTCATTCCGCTGGCGCGAGCTGTAGCGGAAGGAAAGGTCGAGCGTGGGCTGGCCGTGTGCGGAAGCGGGGTCGGAGCGTCGGTGTGCGCTAACAAGATCCCAGGGGTCCGTGCCGCTCTCGTGCACGACCACTTCTCCGCCTGGCAAGGGGTCGAGGACGACCACATGAACATTATCTGTATGGGCGGCCGGGTCATAGGACCCTTCTTAGCCTGGGACCTCGTCCAGGCGTTTCTAGGAGCCGAATTCAGCCAAGCCCCGCGTCACCTGCGTCGCCTCGGCAAAGTGGCTTCCCTGGAAAGGGAAACGGCTGAAGGGAAACAGCCATGAGCACTACGCAGCGCCCCTCAAAGAGCTTCAGCGAAAGTTCGGCTTCGAGCCCGAATTGATCGACACGAAGAGTGATCGCATTCTTGGATTCACTGTTTTCGGCCTGGGCACTGGAGAAATCAGGGCGCGCTGCTGGAAGCAGATGCTGTGGTACGTTTCAGCAGCAGTATGGTGACATCATCCGCGTTGAGTTTCGGGTCTACAAAGGATTCGATTGTGGCCATGGTCCTTCGCGAATCGTCCGCCAAAGCGTCGCGCAGACGGTCGCTGGGATTCTCTGCGCGAATCGAGTCGATCAACCCATCTGTGAATAGGAGGAGGGCACCACCGGGAGGAATGACAGCCGTACCAACGTTATACTCCGCGCCGGCAAACAGCCCGAGAGGTATGCCAGTAGATTCAAGTAGCATTGTTGACCCTGAACAAAACAGGATGGGGGAGTCGTGGCCGGCATTCACATAAGCCAATTCTCCGGAATCGCGCCTGAGCACGATAAACGCAGCCGTCGCAAAACGATCAGCCGGCGTGTAACGACATAGGTGCTTGTTTATCTGACGGGCCAGCGCGAGGGGGTCCGGTTCAACATTCGCGATGCTTCTAACCAGAGCCTGGATGTTTGCCGCCAGCAGAGCAGCCGGCATCCCTTTGCCGGAAACGTCCGCGACAGCGAACAACGTTCGGTTGTTCGGAAGTTCGATGACATCAAAGTAGTCGCCACCAACCTCGCGGAAAGGTTTGTAGTATGTCTCCACCTTGTAGCCCTGCAACTCTTCCAGCTTTTGCGGATGGAGCGTCTGCTGGATCTGCTGTGCGGCAATCTGGTCGGCTTCAAGTTGCGCCTTGCGGACAAGCTCCGAAGCCAGCATCCCGTTCATGACGTAGGTACCAATCATGTACAATAGCCATGCCATCAAGTAGCCAAGCGGGCTTTTCGGCAACACAAGCATGTAGCCAAGCAGCCCTTTCGGCACCCCCAAAGCCCACACCAAGACACAATAGATGGTGTAGCCTTGCAAGGCGATTCCGAACCCTGTGATGAGGCGCTCGGGCTTGGGCATTTGGCGAGTCCATTCATAGGAGGCATTGGCATACCGGAGCATTCGACGAAATGGGCTGGCGAAAGTGGCGGGTTCAAACCCCCAAATGCGAAAGGGCATTGCGGGAGTCTAGCAGGACAGTGAGAGTCCGCGCAATAGGACGAGACGTGTCCAGATTGGCATCTCACGCCGGTGCGCGGACTTAACAACACGTTCGTCGGAGGCATCATGAAGAGCAAAGGAGCGCTCTTTGGCAAGGAAAATGCTCGTACCGCCAACCGGTTGGACGCTGGCAAGTGTCCTCAATGCGGGCGGTCCATCCCCGGAGTATGGAGCAGTCGACCTGTCCTGAACCGATGAAGCCCTCTCAACCCGACCAGCGCGTCCGGCGGAGGTCTTTCCAGGGCTGCCCTCCTTAATCTCTTTAAAAATGCAACAAAAAGGTTGCCTTTCCCATTCGAGTGCGCTAATCTGCAACCTGGAGGTTGCCCAAAATGGAGAATCGAATCGAGAAGCGGATTGAACTCAAGGCGCCGATGGCGCGAGTGTGGCGGGCCCTGACGGATTATCGGGAGTTCGGCGAGTGGTTTCGCGTGAAGCTCGAGGGCCCGTTCGTACCGGGCCAGGTGTCGCGTGGACATATAACCTACCCAGGGTACGAGCACATCAAGTGGGAGGTCGAGGTGCAGAAGATGGAGCCGGAACGGCTCTTTTCCTTCACCTGGCACCCCTATGCCGTCGATCCTAAAATCGATTACGCGAAGGAAATGCCCACGCTGGTGGAGTTCAGGCTGGAAAAGACTGCGAGCGGCACGCTGCTTCTGCTTACGGAATCCGGATTCGACAAAATCCCCAGCGAGCGCCGCCTGGAAGCATTGCGCATGAACGAGGGCGGTTGGACCGAGCAAATGAAGAATGTCGAGAGTTATGTCGAGCAAAAGCCATAGTCGCGTCGCCGCCAAAGTGCAGGCACATGCGCCCGTCTTTGCAGCGCTGGGCGACGCGACGCGGCTATCGCTGGTAGCGAAACTCAGCGGCGGGCGGCGCCGTTCGATCTCTCAGCTCACCGAAGGCTCCAGGCTTACCCGGCAGGCGATCACCAAGCATCTTCGAGTGCTGGAGAGCGCAAAAATCGTGCACAGCGTTCGTGCGGGCCGCGAGAGCCTCTATGAATTCAATCCGCAGCCGGTGGTGGAGATCAAGAAATACCTCGATCTCGTCTCCGAGCAGTGGGATCAGGCGCTGGCCAGGCTAAAGTCGTTCGTCGAAAGCTGAGCTAATGCCAAGCACCGAGAATACGGCGGAGCAGCACGACTTCGCCCAAGTGGTAGGCGTTGTGGTCGGCGGCGAGCAAAGCCTCGCGCAGGATGGTTTGACCATCCCCATGCGGAATCTTGGCGAACAGATCGGTCGATTTGTCGGCCACAAGAGCGCATAGCGCCTCGAGATCATCGCGGAAAGACTGGATGCTCTTGTCCCAGGCTGTATCATCCGGCGGCGACTGCGTGCGGGGCCAATAGCCGCGCGGGAATTCAGGCGATTTGTGCTTGGGGTCGCGGGAGAACTCCAGGATGTCCCACTGGGCAATGCGCATGTGTTCGAGAACTTCCCAAACCGAGTGCTGTGTGCCTTTGGGACGCTTTCCGCGAAGTTGGGCGGGGAGATCCTTGAAAGCTGAATCGAAATCCACGTGCGCGTTACTAGCTTTGAGCAGGTTTAGAAGGTGTTGCCGTAAAGCTTTGTCGTTGGCCATCGTCTTGCTCCTTTTCCTGTATTAGATTAGAGTCCAGCACATAAAGATAGATGCGTGTGCGAGGCCGGTGATTCATGAACGCGTCTTTTGCGTCTGTTGCCGTTGTATGTATCGCCGAACCTCCACAGATCATCCATAGGTTGTAACATCCTTGAAGGTTATAACCTGTGGCTGGAGGCGCATTCTTGGCGAAAATTGCGGTCGATAGCGGATTCGGAGATTTATCGAACTCCAACCGGGCATTTCAGAGTAAGATTGGGCCAAGCCCGCGGCAGTTTCGAGAGAAAGGGTGGTCATAATGCATTACCTCTTGTTCTACGAAGTTGGCGATGACTACATTTCCAGGCGTGCAGAGTTTCGGGACGTACACCTCGAAAAGGCCTGGAAGGCAACTGAGCGCGGCGAACTCCTGCTAGGCGGCGCATTGGCCAACCCCCTCGACGGCGCGTTGCTGCTTTTCCGGGGCGACTCAGCCGAGGTGGCGGAGAACTTCGCCAAGGCTGACCCTTATGTGACGAGTGGGGTCGTGAAGCGATGGCATGTCCGGGAATGGACGACCGTTGTGGGGAAGGACGCTGCGACGCCCGTCAGGCCTAAGCCCGCAACCGCAAGCAGGAAAACCCTGAACGAGTCTTCGAGCGCAGATTAGCTTCGATAAGTTTTAGTCTGGATTTCTCACCAGGAAGGGGAAGGGCGGGGCTTTAGCCCCGCCGTTGCAAGGCCCACTGATTATTCCCTCCCTCACCTCCCGCGCAGCTTGCGGCCGCAAGCTGCGCGGGAGGCGAGGGAAAACGAGGAGCGGCGCCCCCGATTGCGGCGGGGCTGAAGCCCCGCCCTTCCGGCGCCCCGGGCCAATCGCCTCGCGTTGGTGAGAAATCGCGGTTAGCACATTTCGAGGTTATTGAGAGCCCGGGAACAGCGGCGAAATAGGATACAATCAATAATTCCGAGATCCCGGTTCTGAGCCGTTGGGCAGGTGGTGAGCGGTGAGCGTCGTCAGCAGCAACCAACCCATTGCCGCAAAGGGAATCCACGCTTTTCTAAAAGACGTTGTGAGCACGGGATGCAGCTCTCCTCTCGGCGCCACCGTTTTTCCTGAGGGCGTTAATTTCAGTGTCTTTTCTCGAAATGCTTCCGGTGTCGAGCTGCTGCTCTTTGACCGGGAGGACGACGCCCGGCCCACGCGCGTGCTCGCGATCGATCCTGCGAAGAACCGCACTTACCACTATTGGCATGTCTTCGTGGCGGGTGTGAAGCCTGGGCAGCTTTACGCTTACCGGGCTTACGGGCCCTTCGACACGGCGAGCGGAATGCGCTTTGACCCCGGCAAAGTCTTGCTTGACCCCTACGGCCGCGGCGTCGTCGTTCCCAAGAATTACAGCCGCGAGGCGGCGTGCCGGCAAGGCGACAATGCCGCGATGGCCATGAAGAGTGTGGTGGTGGACCCGCATGCCTACGATTGGGAAGGTGACAGTCCCCTTCATCACCCCTCTTCCCACACCATCATCTACGAGATGCACGTGAAGGGTTTCACGCGCCATCCGAGCTCCGGGGTTTCGGAAGAAACCCGCGGTACCTATGCCGGCTTGGTTGAGAAGATTCCCTATCTCCAGCAACTCGGCATCACCGCCGTCGAACTATTGCCGGTGTTTCAGTTCGACGTCCAGGATGCCCCTCCCGGACTGACCAACTACTGGGGATATTCGCCGGTCTCATTCTTTACGCCGCACCATGGCTACTGCTCCTGCGGCGAGCCACTCAGCACTGTGAACGAGTTTCGTGGCATGATAAAAGCGCTGCACAGGGCAGGCATCGAGGTGATTCTCGACGTGGTCTTCAATCACACCGGCGAAGCCGGCGAGGATGGGCCCACGCTGAGTTTCCGCGGTCTCGACAACAGCACCTATTACATCCTCGATCAGGACCGCTGGCGCTACGCCAACTACAGTGGTACGGGAAACTCACTTAACGCCAACCATCCTGTGGTCCGCCGGATGATCCTGGACAGTCTCCGCTATTGGGTAGGCGAGATGCACGTGGACGGCTTCCGCTTCGACTTGGCAGCGATCCTGGAGCGCGACGAGGAAGGCAATCTGATGCCCAATCCCCCCGTGCTGTGGGATATCGAATCGGACCCGGCGCTAGCGGGCGCGAAGCTCATCGCCGAGCCCTGGGACGCCGCCGGCCTGTACCAGGTGGGCGGCTTCATCGGGGACAGTTGGATGGAGTGGAATGGCCGGTTCCGCGATGACGTCCGCAGCTTTTTCCGCGGCGACGAGGCCTCCGTCGGACCCCTTGCTGACCGGTTGCTCGGCAGCCCCCAGATTTACGGTCATAAGGAACGCGAAGCGGAGGAGAGCGTAAACTTTGTGACGTGTCACGATGGGTTCACCCTCAACGACGTCGTCTCGTACAACCAGAAGCATAACGAGGCGAACGGGGAAAACAACCAGGACGGACTGAACGACAACCGAAGCTGGAATTGCGGGGTCGAGGGCCCAACCGATGATCCTGCGATCGAGAGCCTGCGAAACCGGCAAGTGAAGAACCTCCTCACGGTGACGATGCTCTCGCTGGGGTTGCCCATGATTCTGATGGGCGACGAAGTGCGGCGCACCCAACACGGCAACAACAACGCCTACTGCCAGGACAACGAGAGCAGTTGGTTTGACTGGACGCTGGTCAACAAGCACGCCGATGTGCATCGCTTCGTAAAACAGCTCAGCGCGCGACGGCTGTGGGGAGCTGTAGAGCCGGAGCAGGAACGCCTGAGTCTGAACGAACTTCTCCGCAAGGCCAACAGGACCTGGCATGGAGTAAAGCTCGGCCAGCCGGACTGGAGCGCCTCCTCGCACAGCCTGGCGTTCACCGTGCAGGCCCCGAACGAAAAACTCTTCTTTCACGTGATCATGAATGCCTATTGGGAGCCGCTCGACTTCGAGCTTCCTCCAGCGGGCAAAGCCAATAACCCTTGGCGGCGATGGATCGACACCAGCCTCGACTCGCCTCAAGACATTGTCGAATGGGATGCCGCGCCACAAGTCGTGACCCCCGTCTATCGGGCCATGGCGCACTCTGTGGTAGCGCTTTTCGCTCAGGCGGTATCATTCAGCAATGAATAGGGTATGCGCGAAGGGCCATTCCTCATCCAGCCATTGAGTGTCGCAGCGGAACCCGCTCTGGTGACCCATATGGAGAACTTCCGCGACGTTATACTTGTGGCTACTTTCGGTCCATATGGTTTCCCCTCGCTCGAGCGTGAGCGCGAGGCCCGCCCCAGGTATGGCGACGGTTTGTTCTGAGGCGGACAGGAGATGCATCTCGATCCTCCGCTCCTGATCGTTGTACCGAGCGACGTGCCGGAAGTCCTTCAGGCGAAAATCCGCCCCCAATTCGCGATTGAGCCGGGCCAGCAGGTTGAGATTGAACGCCGCCGTAACACCCAACGGATCGTCGTAGGCAAGAAGCAATTGCTTGACCGGCTTCTCCAGGTCGGTGGCTAAAAGCAGGAAATCCCCGGGAATCAGATTCTGGCGCACCTGCGCGAGAAATCGCACCCCTTGCCGGCGAGAGAAATTCCCAATGGTGCTTCCCAGAAACAAAACCAGGAGCCGCTCATGAGCGCGACGGAGCCCGCTGACTTCCACCAAACCATCCAAATATTCGCGTTCGAAGCCCACGAAACTTAGCGAGTCGATATCATCCAACTGCCGCTTGCACATCGCCAGGGCGGCGCCCGAGATCTCGATGGGGCAGTAGGTCACATGACGCTTGCGGCTCAGGGCTTCGAGAAGCCAGCGCGTATTCCTGCCGCTGCCGCAACCTAATTCCGCAGCGACCACCGGCGATGCCACTCGCGTCGCGATGGCCCGCGCATACTTCCTAAGCAGGCGCTCGCCGGCGCGGCTGAGTCCATATTCAGGCAGAAGGGTGATAACTTCAAAGAGAGCCGAGCCAATTTCGTCGTAGAAGTACCTGCAAGGCAATTCTTTTTGGCCCGGCTTCGAGAGCCCCTCCCGCACATCTTGAGCAAGGTCGGAGAGAGGAGGGGTTGCGACGGCTTGGGTTAGCATTTGTTCACACCCAATTCAGGATGCGCTCCGTGCGCATCGGAACTTCGCAAACGCATACGGATAGTGTGGTTGAAACCAGTTGCGGAAAGAGCGCCGCAAAAGCCGGCCGGCGGTTCGCGCGGAGCCGCCTTTGATTACGAAGTGTTTTCCATCAAAGAAGTCGGCGGAATAACCGGGATAGAAAGGAAATGCTTGAAAGCCAGGGAGCGGGGCAAACACCGTGGAAGTCCATTCCCAACCGTTGCCCACCAAGTCGGCTACACCGAAGGCGCTCGTGCCTGACGGGTAGGAACCGACCGCCACAGGATCCCAACGCTGAAAGTCAAAATTCCCCAGGCGGGGTTGAGGAGGCTGATTTCCCCACGGATAGTCACGTTCCTGACCATTCGCCGTCCCAAAGGCGGCGCGATGGAACTGCGCTTCGGTGGGAAGTTCTTTTCCTACCCATCGCGCGTAGGCCGACGCCTCGGCGTGGCTCACATAAGCCGGCCAATCGAGCGGAAGTGGAATCTCCTCAAACATGGCGTAATAAAACCACCGGTCGCCGCGGAGTGCCCAAAACAACGGATGCTCAATCCCCCGCCCCGGTTTCCACTCCCAGTCCGAGTCTGTCCAGAATCTCCGGTCCTCATATCCGCCGGCGCGCATAAATTCCAAAAACTGGCGGTTCGTAACGTTGTAGACATCGATGGCAAATTCCGGAACGGCAACCTCCTGGGTTTCGAACTCATTATCCCAACCGAAGGTGTCGCCATCGCTTCGCGCCTTGCCGAGGGTGGCAACGCCGGCTGGTATCTTGGTCATTTCGGGCGCTGCCGGAGGAGTAGCGGGGGGCGCAGTTTGTCTCTGGCGGAGTTTGCTTTCAAGCGGCAACTGGTGCAGCATGTAAGCAAAGGTCTCCGCGTGCATCAGTCTATGCTCGAGGGCAACGTGCAGGGCATAGCCGTCGCGGAGCAAAGGCAAGCCGGGATCTGAGAAGGACACTTTCTCCAGCGCAGCGTCAAGCGTTTGGCGGACGCGCTGGTTGTAGCGGTAGACCTCTGGCATCGAGGGCCAGTCAGAAGGCTGGTCGCTGGGTAAGCCCCCGCCCACGGGATCGATGCCAAAGGCGAACAACCGGTCGAATTCTTCCTGGAAAGAATTGAGGGCGAGAATTCTCCGGCCGATCAAGTTCCAGTCAAAGGCCTCGAGGTGTCCGAGATAAAAAAGAATGCGGTGCCGCTCAGGAATGGGCCGCTCGTAAAAGCTCTCAGGGCGCACCACGCGAAAGAGTTCATCGGTGAGGGCGCGGGCTTCAACCACGGAGGCGACAATCGTACGGCTCGCTTCCGTCAGGGTTTGTTTGGCGTACATGTGTACCTCCCTGGAGTAGCAGGAATCAAATTGTTTTGGAGCCCCGAAACTCAAGATTACCCCCTAGTGGAGGTTGGAGTCAACTGAGTTCGAGGAGTCGAGGAGTCTAGAGTCAAGAATCGATAGCTTTGTTCCCCAAAGGAGGGGAGCACGTTGAGTAGCCAGGGGTGAAACCCAGACGATGCACATGGTGCAACAGCCAGATGTGGTGATTGAATTTCGTGGGGTGTCGTACCGTCTCGAAACTGGGCGACCCCTGCTCGGCGACTTGAACCTGCAAGTCCTCCGCGGCGAAACCCTCGTGCTCCTGGGGCGAAGCGGCGCCGGCAAAACTACCACCCTCAAGCTCATCAACAGGCTTTTGGAGCCCACGCAAGGACGAGTTTTCGTCGAGGGGCGCGCCACCACCGATGGCGATCCCGTTCAATTGCGCCGTCGCATCGGCTATGTCATACAGGAAGTGGGGCTCTTCCCAAATCTCACCGTGGAGCGCAACATTGGACTGGTGCCACGACTGGAGGGTTGGCCCGCCCAGCGAGCGCAGGCGAGAGTGCGAGAGATGCTCAACCTTGTGGGCCTTGAACCAGACCAGTTCGCCGCTCGTTATCCAAGGGAACTCTCCGGGGGTCAACGCCAGCGCGTCGGCGTGGCCCGCGCCCTTGCCGCCGACCCGCCGCTGCTGCTCATGGATGAACCCTTTGGTGCTCTGGATCCGCTGACCCGCACTGAAATCCAACATGAGTTTCAAAGACTGAAACAGCGGCTTCAAAAGACCATCGTTTTCGTCACCCACGACCTGCGGGAAGCGCTGATGCTCGCGACCCGCATAGCCTTGCTGGAAGGCGGCAGGCTGGCGGGGGTGTATACACCGGAGGAGTTCCGGCAGGCGCCTAACCCCGTCGTGGCTGCGTACTTTAGAGCCTTCGCATAAGCGGGCAGTAGGCAGCAGGCAGTAAGCGGTGAGCAGCAGTCATCGACGAGGAGGCATATGAACATCCTGCAATTCTTCTGGAAGAATCAGGCGCAGGTTTATACGCTGAGCCTAGAGCACCTATGGCTGGTGGGGATTTCCATGCTGCTCGCGGTGTCGATAGGATTGCCCTTGGGCATCCTGGTGACACGCCGTCCCGCTTTCCGCAAGGGGATTCTGGGGGCCTCTACCATTGTGCAGACTATTCCGTCACTCGCCCTGTTCGGCTTCCTGTTGCCCTCTCCCTGGCTGGGCGAGCGCGCGGATCGACTGGCCATCACTGCTCTGACGCTTTATGCGCTTCTGCCCATCATCCAAAATACTTACGCAGGGATTATGGGGGTGGACCCGAGCGTTCGCGAAGCGGCGCGCGGCATGGGCATGACCGATTTCCAGCTTCTTCTTCAGGTTGAACTGCCCCTGGCAATGGGCGTCATTCTTGCCGGCGTGCGCGTGGCGACGGTGATCACGGTGGGCGTTGCCACCATAGCCGCCGCTGTCGGCGCAGGGGGCCTGGGCGAATTCATCTTCCGTGGCCTGGCCATGGTCGACAATCGAGTGATTCTAGCCGGAGCTATCCCTGCCGCGCTCATGGCGCTACTCGCCGATTTTCTCCTGGGCCAACTCGAGCGCCGCTTCCGTTATGCTTGACGCATGAAAACTCGAATCGGTCATTCTGAGCCCGCCGCTTTTTGCGGGCGAAGAATCTCTGCAGTTGCTCTTTCTGCTCCTCACAGCGCCGACGAACTGCAGAGTTCCTTCGCTCCGCTCAGGATGACAAAGCCCCTTATTCGTGTGTGCGTTCATAGCGGGCGGGACGTCCGCGCGACATGATTCGAACTTTGTTCATTCCGGTGTGCTGCGCCATCCTGCTGAGCTGTGGTGGTGTTCACAAGAACCGAATCGTGGTCGGATCCAAGAACTTCACCGAACAGGTGATCCTGGGTGAACTCCTCGCGCAGCACCTCGAAGCCCATGCCCACTTGCCCGTGGACCGGCGTTTCTATCTGGCGGGTACATATATCTGCCATCAGGCCATTCTAGCCGGCCGCATTGACCTCTACGTTGAATACACGGGCACGGCGCTCGCCGCCATCCTCAAACAGTCGCCCTCGAACGACTCTTTCCAGGTTTACGAACAGGTCAAAGGAGAATATGCGCGCCGCTTTCAGCTTGCCGTTGAGGAACCTCTGGGATTTAACAACACTTTTGCTCTCGTCGTGCGCGGTCCGGACGCGCGGCGGCTCCATATCCGGACGATCTCCCAGGCGGCACGTTTTACCCCCCCATGGCAGGCCGGATTCGGGTACGAGTTCATGGAACGGCAGGACGGGTATCAAGGCCTGGTCCGCACCTATGGGCTTCGATTCGAGGCTCCGCCTCGCATCATGGATCTGGGGTTGCTCTACCGGGCCCTTTTGGAGAAACAGGTAGATTTGGTCGCCGGCAATTCTACCGACGGTTTGATTGCAGCGCATGACCTGGCCGTGTTAGAAGATGATCAGCATTATTTTCCCCCTTATCAGGCTGTTCCCATAGTGCGCCAGGACACCTTGACTCGTCATCCCGAGGTTGAAACAGCGCTAGAACAGCTTGCCGGCAAGATCTCCGACGAGGATATGCGCCACATGAATTACAGCGTGGATGGCGAGCACAGGGACATCCAGGAAGTGGTGCGCAATTTCCTCCGGTCCAAACACTTGGACTAATCGCATTAACGGTAATCTCCTGTTTAGATGTTGGCCTAGCCTACCCTCAAGGAAAACTGCGGGGATTCTTCTATCGGGGCTGGCGGGATTCAGGTGAAGATTGCAGATTTCAGATTCAAAATTTCAGATACCAGGTAACTACGGGATTCGGGATTCAGGCGAGGATTCCAGATTTCAGATTCCAGATTTCAGACACCAGGTAACTACGGGATCAGGATTCAGGTAGCGCGGGCGACGCTACCCGCTTGCGCGGTCGGCCGGACCAGGCATGGCAGCAAGGCTAAGGGGGGAGCTTTCGGGTTCGACGCGATTGCGGCCTCTCTCCTTGGCGCGATAGAGGGCCTCATCGGCCGCAGCGAGCAATGCTTCCAAGTCCTGCGGTTTGGGCTCGCGCAAGGTGGCCACTCCCACGCTGACCGTGACATTGATGGCGAGGTCTTTGAGGGTTACGGGCTGCGAGCAGACCACTTCGCGGAGCCGCTCCGCTCGCGTCAGGCCCGGCGACACATCGCAGCCGGGCGCCACGACCAGAAATTCCTCTCCTCCAAAGCGCCCCACAATGTCATAGGCACGCAGGGATGCCCGCAGCCGCCGCGATACTTCACAGAGAACGCCATCCCCAGCCGGATGCCCAAACCTGTCGTTGACTAACTTGAAATGGTCGATGTCCACCATCATCACCGTGAGGGGTTTCAGGTCGCGCGTGGCGCGGCTCAGTTCCGAAAGCAGGAAATCCAGAGTGGCCCGACGATTCAACAGTAGAGTGAGGGGGTCGTGCATCGCCTGGTCGCGAAGGGCTTCCCGCGCCTGAATCAGGCTATCCTGCAATTCCACAACCCTGGCTCCGGCGTGCAGGCGGGCCCTTAGCTCAATGGGATCGAAGGGTTTGGTCAAATAGTCGTCCGCCCCGGCCTCGAGTCCCGCGATGATGTCTTCGTGGTACTTCCTCGCGGTCAGGAGGATCAGGTAGATATAAGGCTGGAGTTCACGCCGCCTCACCTCACGGCAAACCGACATCCCATCCATTTCGGGCATCATCCAGTCCAGGAGGGCGAGGCGAGGGGCATTTTCCTGCTGAAGGACTTGCCAAGCCTGCTGGCCGTCCGACACCATGACAACCTCATAACCCCACTTCACCAAGTAGGTCTGTAACATGCGCCGGGTTATGACATCGTCTTCAGCTACCAGGATCTTCATGGCTGTGCGCCGCCACTTAGTCTTAGTAATGCGGGGCTCAACTCCTCAAGGGCTGACTCGAGCCGCCCCAGGGACTCAGGAGCCTGCTCGAGATGGCCTTCGCGGCCCATCACCTCCAAACGCAACGCCGCATCATAAGAGGCTCGAGCCGAGAAATTCGCCACCGTTCCCTTCAACTTGTGGGCAGCCCGCTCCAATCCTCCTGCATCGCCGCGCTCGACAGCCCCCCGGATCCCATCCAATAGCTTCGGACAGTCGTCCAGGAAAAGATTCACCACATCGCGGAGCAATTCCGGCTCCCCTTCGAATCGCGCGAGAAACGCCGACTCGTCGAGGATTTCCTGACTGTTCACTGACTCCCCGTCCGCAGAGACCTTGAGCGCGGCGCTACGGACACCGTCGATTATTTCAAAAAGCTGTCTGGAATTGATGGGCTTGGGAACATAATTGTCCATGCCCGCTTCCAGGCAACGCTCGCGGTCTCCCTTCATAGCATAGGCGGTCATGGCGATAATGGGCAAATGCGTCCCTGTGACCTTCTCCTTGTCACGGATGACGCCCGTAAGCTGTAGACCGTCCATCTCAGGCATTTGCACATCCACCAAGGCCAAGTCGAAGCCCTGTCGCTCGAGAATCTCCAACGCTTCGCGCCCGTTGCTGGCCATCGTTACGACGTGGCCTTTACCCCGGAGAAGATGCTCGGCCAGGCGTTGGTTCACAATGTTGTCTTCGACTACCAGAATCTGCAAGCCTCTCCGGTTCTCGCGCAGGGAATGGCGCGTCACCAGCGCCCCCAGTTCCGTCGCTTGCGCCTTGGAGCCCAGTACCCTGACGATCGCCTCCAACAGGTCCGCCTGCCGGACCGGCTTGGTGAGGTAGGCGGCTATCCCTAGCTCGCGGCAACGGGCCGCATCCCCCACCTGCCCCCCCGAGGTCACCATGGTGATCGGCGTGCCTGCCAGGTGCGGCTCGCGCTTGATTTCCTCGGCCAGGCGAAAGCCGTCCATCATCGGCATGTGGGCGTCCGTCAAGACGAGCTGAAAGGGCTTTCCACTCTCTTGGGCCTGCTTCAGCGCCATGAGGGCCTGAAAGCCATCCGCCGCTGCACAGGTATTCATGCCCCAGAAAGAAAGCGTCTCGTCCATCACCCGCCGATTCGTCGCATTGTCATCCACAATCAGAACCAACACACCGTGCAGGGTCACGGGTGAGGTTTTCCTGGGCTGCGCACCTGCTTTGGCCTGCCCAAATCGTACCGTGAAGTGGAAAGTACTTCCCTTCCCGTATTCGCTCTCCACCCAGATGTGCCCGTCCATCATTGCCACCAGGCGGGCGGAAATCGTCAAGCCCAGTCCGGTTCCGCCGAAGCGGCGGGTGGTGGAGCTGTCGACCTGCGCGAAGGCCTCGAAGATAAACTGCTGTTTGTCGTGGGGAATACCGATTCCCGTGTCCCGGACTGAGAATTGGAGCACAGAATAATCCTGGGTAAGACTCTCCCCTTCCACCCGCAGCAGGATCTCACCATGCTCCGTAAATTTGAGCGCGTTGGAGAGAAGGTTGACGATTATTTGCCGCAGACGGGTAGGATCGCCCACCACCACATCCGGCACCTCCGGGGCCACGTCACAGATCAGTTCGATGCCCTTCCGGTCAGCCGGGTAGGCGAACATCCGGACAGTTTCCTCCAAACTATCTCGCAGGTTGAATTCGAATAAATCGATGTCCAGCTTCCCAGCTTCAATTTTGGAGAAATCCAGAACCTCGTTGATTACCGTCAGCAGAGAGTCGGCCGACGACTTGACCATGGTCAGAAACTCTCTTTGCTCCCCGCTCAGCTCCGTGCTCAGCGCCAGCTCGGTCATGCCCAGGATGCCGTTCATGGGGGTGCGAATTTCATGGCTCATATTTGCCAGGAACTCGCTCTTGGCGCGGCTGGCAGCCTCAGCCGCCTCCTTCGCTTTTTGCAATTCCGCCTCGCCTTGCTTGCGCGCGGTAATGTCGATGAAAGTGCCTTCGATCAGCTGATCGCCGCCCTTGATCAAAGTGGCGCTTTCCAGCACCCAAACGGGAGTGCCATCCTTTCGCACCAAGCAATGCTCAAAACTGGTCAACGCGCCACGCTCTTGGAGGCTGGAAGTAAAGCTGGCCCGCGCCGCAGGGGTGGTATAAAGGTCCGAAGCGTTTCGCCCTACCAGCTCACGCGGGTTGGAATAGCCGAAAATACGCGCGCAGGCTTCGTTACAATCCAGAATTCGCCCCGCCAAGCTGACCCGATAGACGCCGGCGAGATTGCGTTGAAACAGCAGCCGATAACGTTGTTCGCTTTCCTGCAAGGCCTGCTCCGCTCGCCGCCTTTCAGTGATATCGCGGAATCCCCAAACCCGGCCAATGTTTCTTCCCCAAGCGCGCTGAGCCTCGGAATGCCGTTCGAAAACCCGTCCGTCTTTAACCTCAACCAGATCGTCACAGAAGGCCTCGGAGTCCTCATACAAGCTGCGCATTTTTCCCAGAAATGCGTCCGGGTCCTTCAACTGTGGCAAAACGAAGTCCAACCATTCGCGGCCCTTACCCGAGGCAAGGATCGAATTGGGGATACCCCAAAGCTCAGCAAACTTGGTGTTGTGGGCAACGACATTTCCCGTCGCATCCAAGACCAAAATCCCGTCTGCGGTGGACTCCAGCGTGGCCCGGATGGTCTCGGTCTGATTTCCCACGCGTCGCCTCAACATGCCAACCCAGATCAGGATTCCGACCACCAGCAAAGCTGAGAAGCCAAACAGGACAAGGGTACGCTGGAAGTTCCACCAGGAGGCCTGTTGCAGCACCGCAATGTCGTCCGGCGCGCGCAGGAGTAAGGCGAAACCCACAGGGTTCTGGTTCTCGTCAACTCTGACGTTGCAGATCCCTGTCAATTGCAGCAGGCTGCCCGTTCGGGCTCGGGTAGGCAATCCTTGGCCTGCCCCGCCCTGAATCTCGGCCTCGACCATCACCCCGCCGGCGTTGACGGTAAGTGAGTTTCTACGGGCTCCGGGTGAGACGCCCAGCAATCGCCCGCGAATCTGGATGAGCTGGCAATCATAAATCCCCGACAGCGCCTGCGCCGCTGTCACCGCCAGCGGGGGAGGCTGAGCCCCAGTCCCGATTTTGCGGTAGACCGCATCCTTGAGCATGGGGCTGAACCCGCCCACCGCAGGGTACCCTACGACGTCAACCCGGTCGCCCACCTTCAAGGGTGTCGTCTGACGCGTCTCCGCTTCCAAGCCCTCTTGCGCATCTCGTATGAAGATGTCCTCACCGGGTCGCTGCAAGATGACAATCCCTTGGACGTGCTCGGGTTCGTTGAAAGCTCCGGCCGGACCCAGCCTTAGAACAGTGCGTATGGGACGCACAGGTATCGAAAACGGGTCAGCCAGCGCGGGAACCTTGACCATCAGATTCTTCAAGGACGGCACCAACAGAACGGCGCCTAGAAACTGCAGCCGGGCATTGTAGGTCCCTCCGGAAACGCCCTGGAGCACCACCTTGGCCCCCACCAGACCTTCAGGGATGGGTTTGTAATCCAACACGAACACGGGAAAGAGGGCAGTCCCCGACGCCACGTGCAGCAGCAACCGGCCTTGGTTTTCAGCCGCCGACCTCACAATTCCCTCGACCTCCACAAACTGGCTGTCCTCGACCCCCGTGACAAATACTTCGCCCGAGATCTTCTTGGGAGCTGGCAAAGGAGCTTGACCCAGCACTTGAATCTTGGGATTCCCAATCTCTGAAGCAAACTCTCCGGGGCCGCTGATGCCGCTGACGTCTACGTATTGGCCAGAGTGTAGCTCGAGTGTGGTACCCAGCGGGTCAACGTAAATGCCGTCCGTGGAATCCCGAATGAAGAGTTGGCTCTGTGTTAAGTCGGCATAAGTCACGACGCCGCGCACATGGATCGGGTACCCAAGCCGAGCTTTTTCGGGAGGAAGTTCCCTGACTTCACGAATGGTTTGCAGAATTGGCAAGCCCTGCGAGGGTCCGCCCTTCTCCTGCTGGGCAGCCGAGAAACTGGCAAGGAGAGAAAAAGCAATCAGATATAGAGCAACATAATGGCGGGAGCGACGCCCTGCATCATCGGGAACATCCTCGGTTGGAAGCGCCATGATCTCCTTAGCTACGAAAAGTAAGCTAGGATAGGGAGAGGACAGGAATGGGCAGCCCTCTCTTTTTTCATCGAGAGAATAGCAAAGCAAGAGAGCGAAATCAAATCCACCAAAAGTACTAATTTTAAGGGGGCGTCCGCGCTAACCGGAAGACCCATTTGGGGAAAGCGACTCTCGGTGGTGACTCCTGCCGGGCGAAAGTACTTCGGAAGGTCGAGGATGGACTCGAGCCCTGAGTGGAGGGTGTCGAGTCCTGTAACCTCGCTGGGTTGATAATCGTCTTGAGTGGTTGTAGGGTGAAAGTAGCCGCAGGGTCGTAAGCCCGGAATGTTTACTAACCATATAATACCCAGCCCCCGCGCCTGGACCCTTTGGGCACTGGCTTGGATGCTGCCCTCTATGCTTTTCGGCCAAGCCCCCACGACGGGGTCAATCACCGGCCATGTGCGCGGTCCGGGCGGAGTTTCCGTGCCTGCCGCCACGGTCCAGCTTATCAATCCCCGAACCGGCGAGCGCAAGGAAACTCTGACGGACGAGGATGGGAATTTCATCTTCACCGGAATCCCGCCCGGAGATTATCGTCTAAGTTTGTCTTTGGTGGGATTTCGCCCTGACGTACGTGAGCCGGTCCCCGTGACCCCCAGTAAGCTGCTCAAAGTCAATTTGGCGATGGTATTTGCCACGCCCGGCGGAGATGTGGCAGGCACGGCTCGCCCCGCGGCCCAAAGCCTTCGGGCGACGGGTCGCGAACCGCCCCTACAGCGCCGCGCCGGAAACTCGGCAGCACTGCCGGAGGGCGCCCGAAATCGGGGTCTGAACGCTGCCGGCTCAGAGAACTCCTTTGGTGAAGGTGTCGAAGGAGATGAAGCTGTGATCCGCATTGCGGATAACGCGGGCGGGGAAAGCGCTGCTGCCGGAGAGCCCGCGCCCGAGAATTCCGACATGTCTACGAGCGCGGCCAACTCTTTCCTTATTGGCGGCGGAATGGGCGACGTGGCAACTCCCGGCGAGGGTGGCGGCCGGAGAGGAATGCGGGGCGGCGGGATGGATTTCGCTGGAGGGCGGGGCGGCCAGTTTGGGGGAGGTTCTGGTAGCCCCTTCGGGGGAGGGCCCGGCGCAGGAGGCGGGCCCGGCGGCGGCTTTGGTGGAGGCGGCGGCTTCGGGGGGGGCGGCGGGGGAGCCCGGGGCTGGGGTCGCAATCGCGCCCAGGTGAATCGAATTCGGGGCAACCTGACGGAACAGTATACGAACGCAGGCTTCGATGCTCGTCCCTATCCTCTGAACGTGCCCGAGTCGCCTCGCATTCCCTCCTACCAGGAAACCTTCGGGTTCTCCCTAGGCGGACCGCTCGTGATCCCCAAGATTTATAAAGGCAGCAACAAGACGAGCTGGTTCGCAAGCTACAACCTGCAGCGCGGTAAGACCGGCCTTGACAGCTTTTCGACCGTTCCCACTCCTGCCGAGCGCGCCGGGGATTTTTCCGACGCGCTCATTGCTTCCGGGCAATACGCCGGAACGGTTCCGACAATTTATGATCCCTTATCTAGCGCTACCGGAGCACGCACGGCTTTTCTGGGGAACGTCATTCCGCCCCAGCGGATCTCTTCCGCCGCGCAAGGTTTGCTGCAATACATCCACTCACCTAACCTTCCCGGGCAGGTACAAAACTTTCACTTGCAGATCCCTTTGCCCGCGTCGAATGACCGCATAATGGTCCGTATTGGCCAGCAGATCAACTCCAAGAACAGCCTTAATGTGATGTACTACTTCAACCGGTCGCGGAGCCAGTCAGTCAACACGTTTCCTGACATCACCTCGCACACCTCGAGCCGCAGCCAAAATCTGAGCGCCAGCGAATCGCATACCTTTAATCCCCACCTCGTCAATACCCTCTCCTTGAACTTCAACCGCTTGCGCACCTCCTTGTTGAACGCCTTCACGAATCAGGAGAACATAGCCGAGCAATTGGGGATTACCGGGGTTTCGACTAACCCCTTCGATTGGGCTCTCCCCGCCATCGGCTTCACGAATTTTGGAGGTTTGAACGACCCTCTCGCCTCGCTCACTCGCCCCCAAACCGTCCGTGCTAATGATGTTCTCATCTGGAACCATGGGAAACACAACATTCGCCTGGGAGGGGAAGTGCGCCGAGTGCAGCAGAATTCCGAGACGGATCCCAACGCCGACGGGACGTTCAGCTTTACCGGTTACAGCACCAGCAACTTCAACAATGGCTATCCCGTGCCAGGGACGGGATTCGACTTCGCGGACTTTCTCTTGGGCCTTCCCCAGACCACCTCCCTTCGTTACGGCAGAATCATTCCCCAGACCAACCCCGTTCGTTACGGCGTCGCGAGCAATTACCTGCGAACCTGGGTCACCACGAGTTTCATTCAGGACGACTGGCGCGTGAGCAACCACTGGACAGTCAACGGCGGCGTTCGGTACGAATACTTTCTGCCCTTTAGCGAGAAATTCGGATATCTGTCAGACTTGTCATTTGCGCCTGGCTTCACTTCGCCCGAGGTGGTTACCGGACTTAACCCGGGTTCTCTGCCCCCATCGCTCATTCGCAGCGACTGGCATAACTTTTCGCCGCGCTTGGGGATTGCTTACCGCCCGTGGATTCAGCACCACCTAGTCATGCGCAGTGGGTATGGGATTTTTTACGATGGCAGCATCTACTCGCGCATGGTGACCAACATGGTGGACCAGCCTCCTTTCGCGCAGGCTTCCACGCTGACCACCAATCCGCAGCAGGTGCTAACGCTGGAAGACGGCTTTCCCACCCAATCTCTCAACATGATTCATAACACCTATGCGGCCGACACTAATTTCCGTCGGCCCTACGCGCAGACTTGGAACTTCAGCCTCGAGGACGAGATCGTCCGCAACGTCATCCTCTCGGTGGGCTACATTGGCACTAAGGGAACGAAGCTCGATTTGCTGCTTTCACCGGACAGCGTAAACCCCAACGCTTCCGGTTCACAGCGCACCTCCATCCCGGGCGTCCAGCAGTTTCTCTACGAAACCTCGGGCGCGGCTTCGATCTACAATGGCCTCCAGGTCGTTCTGCGGCGGCAGTTCCATGCCGGCTTTTCCGTGAGCGGCTATTACACTTGGTCAAAATCGATTGACGATGCTGCCAGCATTGGGGGTAACGGGCACAACGTGCCGCAAAACAGCTTTGACCTCGAGGCGGAACGGGCGCTTTCCAATTTCAATATAGGCCAAAGATTGACCGTCAATCATACCTACGAGTTGCCCTTCGGCGAGCAGCGCCATTTCCTCAATCGCGGCGGCCTCGCGGCTCGAATCATAGGCAACTGGCAGATCAGCGGAGTGACCACCTTGCAAACGGGCGGGCCGCTGACCGCGCAAGTGGCCGGCAACCAGTCCAATAACAATGGGTCGGGCGTGTTCGCCTCCGAGCGCCCTAATGCCACCGGCCTTCCCACCAGCCTGCCGCGCGCGGATAGATCGACCCTGGAGTTCTTCAATACCGCGGCGTTCTCGCTTCCTGCCTCAGGCCAGCTCGGCACGGCAGGACGGAACACCATTACGGGGCCGGGTTCGGTGACCTTTAATATGTCGCTGGGGCGCTTCTTTACGTTCTCGCGCGAGAAAGGCATACGCGGGCGCTTCAGCATCAACGCCAACAACATTTTCAACCACCCGAATTACGCCGGGGTGGCGACCACGATCAATGCGCAGAATTTCGGCTGGGTGACGAGCGTAGCGGCCATGCGCTCGCTGAATGCGGCGTTGCGGTTTAACTTCTAATGCACCACCAAGACACCAAGACACCAAGCATGGCAGAGAAACCAACTTCAAGATTTCTAGCCTCTGGTCTCTTCTTGGTGTCTTTGTGTCTTGGTAGTGCGGTCGTGTTTTCTCAGGTCAAACCCCCGACGCCGGTATCCAAAAGCTCTCAACAGGCTTTCATCCTGCGCTCGCAGACCAATGAGGTGCTGGTCGATGTACGTGTGTATGACAAATCCGGCAAGCCCATGACGGATCTAAAGCAAACGGATTTTCGTGTCTTCGAAGACGGCGCACTGCAAACCATCAACAGCTTCAGCTTGGAAGACGTCGAGAAGTTGGCGCAAATCACCGGCGGGGAGGAGCACGCGCAGGTGATTGATCTCGCCAAGCTCCCGCCGGAGGTCAATGCCGACCAGCTACTTCAGGACCATCGCCTGCTCGTCTTTTTCTTCGACTTAAGCTCGATGCAGCCTGACGAGTTGATGCGCGCCCTGAAGGCTTCGGGCGATTTCATGGCTCACCGCATGACGCCCGCGGACTTGGTAGCGGTGGTCACCTACTCGTCCAGCCTGCGCGTCGTGCAAGATTTCACCAACAACCGTGACGCCCTCACCAAAACTCTGCGCGCCATCCTGGTGGGCGAAGAATCTTCCAACTTGGCGACGTCGGGAACGATCGGTGAAGCCGGCGGGACGGACGCCAATGGCATGGAAATCGTCACTCAGGATGTTTCCGACGCCTTTGCCCCGGATGAAACCGAATTCAACATTTTTAATACGGACCAGAAGTTGGCGGCCATAGAATCCCTGGCCACCATGCTTCGCCAGGTGCCGGGCCGCAAGAACGTGATCCACTTCTCCAGCGGAATCTCGCGCACCGGCCAGGAAAACCAGGCGCAGTTGCGGGCCACCATCGATGCGGCGAATCAAGCCGATGTTTCGCTTTACACCATGGACGCGCGGGGCCTGCTGGCTTTGCCCCCCGGAGGCGACGCCTCGACGTCCAGCCCCGCCGGCACTGCCATCTATTCGGGCTCCGCCCACGCCTCGCAGGTTTCCTCTTTGCAGGGCAGCCGCGAAACCCTTGCTTCGCTCTCCACCGACACAGGTGGAAAGTTCTTTTATGATCTGAACGATTTCGCCCCCGCCTTTCAGGAGGTCCAAAACGAGAATTCCAGCTACTATATGATTGGCTATTCACCCACCAACAAGCGCTCCGATGGCCGCTTCCGGCATATTCGCGTGGAAGTGTCGCGGCCGGGCCTGAAGGTCCAGGCGCGGCCTGGCTACTTTGCTCCTAAGAATTTCCGGCAATTGACGCGCGAGGACAAAGAAGTCCAGCTCCAGCAGGTGATGGATCTGGACGTGCCCTTCGTGGATCTTCCTTTCGCCATTGATACGGCCTACTTCCGCCGCCCGGATAAAAAATATACTGTCGTCCTGGCCGCTAAAATCCCGGGCTCGCAGGTTTCCTTCCTCAAAAAGTCGGGCAAGCATGAGACCGAATTTGACTTTGCCTGGCGGGTCACCGATGCGCAAAACCACATTGCCGGGGGATTGCACGACACCCTGCCGGTGAATATGACGGGTGAGACATTTGACGAAATCGTCAGCGGCAACCTTCTCTATGAAGGTGAAATCACGCTGGCGCCGGGGAAATATAACTTGAAAGTGGTGGCGCGCGAAAACCAAGGGGGCAAAATCGGAACGTTCGAAACCTCGCTGGTCTTGCCCGAAATTTCGGACCAGGGGCTAAGCCTGAGCTCGGTGGTGCTCTCGAACGAAGTGAGGCCCGCCGATCAGCTTCCACGCACCCGACTCGATCGGGACAGGAACGCTCCGCTCCGGGTGGGGGATCGCATGGTCCTGCCGAGCGTGACCCGAGTGTTTCGCACCAACCAGACCCTTTCGGTTTACTTGGAATCATATGCCGGCAAGCCTCCGGCTCCTGCAAGCACTCAAGGGGCGGCGTCCGGGCTCGCCCCGCCGCCTTCCGTGGCATTCGTCTTTCTGCGCCGCGGGAGGAAGTTCGCGGAAGCCGGGCCCTTCAAAGCGAAAGCCGAAAAGGGCTCCGCGCCAAAGACTACGTATTTTGCGCAAATTCCCCTGGAAAAGTTTCCAGTGGGGCGCTACACCGTGCAGGTGAACGTGCTCGACCCGGGGGCAGCGAGTGTGGCCTTCACCCGGTTGCCCATGGCGGTGGTTAACCCGCCCCCCCGCACTCCGCATGGCGGGGGGTAAGCAGGGCGCTTCCGCCCTTGGTAAGGGGGGCAGGGTGGTTGCCGTGCAACCAGCGCCGCAGGCCCGGAATCGAAGGAGAAGAGACCGGGACATTGAATGTCAGGAGGTTGGAAACTCATGGGAAGAATTTTTCGTTTTGTGGTAAAGAGCGTAGTTCCGGTGGCAGCCGTTTTCTTGGTTGCGTCGCTAACGGGAGTGGCCCGCGCCGGAGATAATCAGCCGAAACTGACCGGCCGATGGCAATTCAACAAGGACCAAAGCGACGATGCGCAACAGAAAATTACTGACGCCCAGAGCACCCAGCGCCCGGCTAACAACAGCGGAGGCGGGTACCCCGGCGGCGGGACCGGTGGCGGCTATCCGGGTGGAGGAGGCGGATGGCCGGGAGGCGGTGGCGGCGGATGGCCGGGAGGCGGCGGCGGTATGGGCCGTGGAGGCATGGGCCGCCGGGGAGGACAACAGGCCAATCGCGGAAGCACCGTGAGCGCCGCGGATTGGGACCGGCTGGCCGAAAACCCCAAGTTTTTGCAAGTCGACCAAAAATCTGACCAAGTAGTGCTCACCGACGATTCGGACCATACTCAAACCCTTTACCTGGACGGGAAGAAGCATGACGACAAGGACGAGAACGGGAAAAAGGTTTCCACAACCAAAACCGAGTGGCAAGAGGACACCCTGGTAGCCGAAACAAAACTAGACCACGGCACCAAACTTACCCAGTCTTTCCGGCTGAGCGATGACAGCAAACAGCTTTACGTCGTTTCACGCCTCGAGAACTCTTCCCTGACAGGGCCCGTAACCGTTCGGCGCGTGTTTGACCTGCTCGGCTCGACAACCCAGCAGAACTCTCCGCCGAAATAGCAGGTTGCGCAAACCTGCACTCTAGGTCTGCGGCAACTCGGCTTCGCGAGGGGCCGCGCACACATCTCATTGCGGCGGCGAAACGACTTACCTGTCGGCCAGACAATCTGTTGACCAAGAGCCTGCCATTACGCCCCTAACCGGGGTTTCTCGCCACACTCTGGTACTTTGACTCGGGGGCTGGAAGGGCGGGGTTTTAGCCCCGCCCTTCCAGCCCTGGTGAGAAACCCCGACTAAGGTGTGCCCTGGGTGGACGTGAATACTGAGATAATCTTTCCCAAACTATCCGGAAACTGCGCGCCCAGCAAAGCCAGAACTGGGGCTCCGATGTAAAGAAAACCCCTCAGCGCCAGTTCACGGCTGAAATTGACTTCGCCGGGCTTGGTGCCATTTAAGAGGCTCAAGACCGTGTCCCGATCCATCTGCATGAAGATCCAAGCCGCGGTCCCGATAAAGGACAATATCACGACCCAATTGAAGAACAGGAATTCATTTCGTGGCTGGAAAGGATACGTAGTGACGGCCAGGAGCATCAGCAACAAACCGACGAGAACGAAATAGCCAAGATTTTGCAGGCAAGGAAAGACGACCGCGAGGAAGTTGACGACCCGGCTGACGACGAATTCCTCGGCTTGCTCGAAGAACGTCGTTGCCCCCGGGGTCGCATCATCCGAGTGGCCGGAGAGCCAATGCTGCTCCAATGGTTTTATCAGTGACTGCATGAGTTGGAACAGGGCGTGGTGGGCGCGGCAACGGCACCCCAGCGACCGTCGCCAATCTCCTTTCAACCGGCTGGCATGTTTCTTACGGATTGGCTCCGGCACTGAATTACCCTCGGCCTGCACTGGGTCGGTCCATTGCAATTTCAACGCCTTGTAGAGCTGGGCCTCCGCAGCCTGCACCTGAGCTTTCCATTCGGGAATTGACTGCTGGAAGAATTCCCGCAGGCCCGGTTCTGTGTCTGCCGCTTGAATCACAGTCCGGGCGGTCCGCAGCAGGCGCCCAGCCTGCTCGACGGACGACTCCAACGCCGTGCGGGGATAGCCAAGCTGTTGAATGTAGCAGGCTACCTCTTGAAGCGTCTCGTCGTCCGGCGGCACGGTGGCCTGGAAGGTCGCCTGGTCATGGCCCACATGGGAGAGCCAACTGGCATTGATGGCAGTGGCAGTACCGGAGACGATTTGAAATCTCAAGTTGGCAATGTTTCTACGAGACTCAAGCCAGTTGTCCAGCACAAAGCGCAGTGAAACGGCGGAGCCCGAAAATGCCGGCCCCATCACGCGCAGGGTGTCGGGGGAACCCCCACTTTTGACCTGGGGGAACTGTGGTGGCAGTTGCGCGTGCTGAGGATCCTGACGGCCTATGTGGGCAATCATCAAAGTCTGCTGGCCAAGCTCTACGACGCGGGCCTGAAGCTCTACCCAATCGAGCTCAAAAACCGCTGCACCAGCGACACGTGCCATCGCATCACCTTAATGTATGCCCCCCTCTACGAACATGCCAACCTGAACGAAGAGACGCACGACGCCCTGCACGAAATGTTTGGCGTGGCCAATATGAAAGCTTTCATGCACCTTGCTCGCCTGGCCAACACCGGCCACTTGGTCGACTTTGAGGGCAACAACATATACCTGCCTCACCTCGACCGGCTGGCTATTCCGATCACCTTTATTCATGGCGCGAACAACGAATGCTTTTTGCCGGAAAGCACCGAGGTTACTTTGCGTGACCTCGCCGCGGCAAATGGAATCAGCCTCTACCGGCGGCATGTGATCCTTGACTATCGGCACATCGACTGCATCTCCGGCAAGAACGCGGTGAACGATGTATATCCGTTCATCGTGGAGCATTTGGACGCGACGCAGTAAACGACTACCGGGCTGTCATTCCCAGCGCAGCGAGGAATCTCGCTCTGCCCTGAGGCCGATCGGACCTCAAGGGAACTGACGGACAGCTGCAAGGACGATCAGGGCGAGATTCCTCGCTACGCTCGGAATGACAAGGGCAGAGGAGTGAATATGAGCACGCCGGAAAAATGGTCCGTGATCTCTGTGGCCTCTGTGGTGAGAGCTTGAATCCTCTGCGCCCAGCGGGTACAATGCCGCCACAGTGAGAGGACGGGAGGGAGAATTGCGCGTGCCGGAGAAAGCGCCCCTCGTTCGAGCCCTGCTTTATGCGCTGAGGATCGTCGCGGGCATCTTTATTATTGCTTTGCTCCTTACCGCCGCCAGTCGAACGACCCGCGACTGCACGGTGGGCCTTTATTCTTTCGACATCTGTTCCTGGGTTTGGGTACGTGAACAATTGGGCCTTCCCGCCAGCAAACTCCTCCGTGCGGTTTTTCTTGAGCTCATTGGTCTAACACTGACCGTAGGGATTTTCTTAACCATCCGGTATGTATTGCCCTTTTGGGGGCCAACCAAACAATCAAAGTGATAGACTAGGGCACGCCCGGTTCAGGGGCGTGAGATAGAACTACTGAAAAGGCAAGCCAACCGGTCCAGACCAATCCTGGAGGCAAGATGAACAGACGAGTCTTGCTCGGAGTGCTGGCGGTTCTGGTGTCCTTCGCCAGCAGCGTCAGCGCCCAAACTTACCAATCCCACATCGATCATCCCATCGTCCGATACCAGATGTCAGCCAGGTATGATCCGGCCACGAAGAAGGTGGCGGGCCACTACCACCTTGCCTGGTGGAACCACACTGAGGACTCGATTGCTGACCTTTATTTCCACTTGTACCTCAACGCCTTCAAGAACATGGATAGCACGTTCATGCGCGAAGCCTCGATCAGCAGGCGACGCACTCTGCTCAAGGAATGGAAGGCCGAGCCGGAAGGACAGAAATGGGGATGGGTGGACGTCAACAAACTTCAGATCATCGGCGGGGCCGATTTGACACCGGTGATAACCTTCGTACACCCCGACGATGAAAATGCTGCCGACCAGACCGTAATCCGAGTGCCGCTACCGCATCCCATTCCGCCTCGCGGCAGCCTCGAGCTTGCGGTCGATTTCACCTCCAAGCTCCCGCGTGCCTTTGCACGCACAGGCTATGAAGGCGATTACATCCTGGTCGGTCAGTGGTTCCCCAAGATCGGCGTCTACGAAGGCGCGGGCGAGCGCGGGCGCAAACAAGGCGGCTGGAATTGCCACCAGTTCCACGCCAACACTGAGTTCTATGCGGATTACGGCGCCTGGGATGTTGACCTGACCGTGCCCTCGAATTTTGTGGCGGGGGCCACCGGGTTCTTGCGCCACTCGCAAGAAAATCCCGACGGGACGACCACCTACTTCTTCCATCAGGAGGACGTTCACGACTTTGCCTGGACCGCCAGCCCGCGTTTCATCAAGCTCGTCCGCACTTTCGACCGGGGCCGTGAAGTACGCGGCGACGAAATCGTGAAGTGGGCACAAATCCTTAACCTGCCCGTTGACCAGATTGCGCTCCGCGACGTATCGGTTACACTCTTGCTCCAGCCTGATCACCAGGGCGTAGCGGACCGGTATTTCCGCGCTGCCTTCAATGGGCTTAAATACTTCGGCTTGTGGTACGGCCAGTATCCTTACGACACGTTGACGCTGGTCGATCCCCCGCGCGGCTCGAACACCGGCGGCATGGAGTATCCTACGTTCATCACCTGCGGCGCCTACTTCTGGCCGGGCGAGCATTCCTTTAGCCCCGAGGGTGTTACCGTGCACGAGTTCGGACACCAATTTTGGTATGGCATGGTGGGCAACAATGAATTCGAAGAAGCCTGGCTCGACGAAGGATTCAACAGTTACTCGACCGGGAAAGTCCTAGAAACCGCTTATGGCCAGGGATGCGGTTATGAATATGTCTTCGGCATGCCTTTCCTTATTTACCCGTGGTTCAATGTCGATTTGCCGCAGTTCCCCTTCGCGGGCCTTCCAAGTATCCCAATGGGGATTTACTTCGGGTGCGTGGGAACTCCGCAACGCACCGGGCGCCGCCTCTTTTACCTCGAACATGCCAAGGACGACGATCTGGTTCGGTTCGGATGGGAATATCTGGATGGAAGTAGCTATGGGGTCAACTCTTATACGCGGCCGGAGCTTACCTTGCGAACCCTGGAGAGCTATCTGGGATGGGGAACCATGGCGCGCGTCATGCGCACTTACCAGCAACGCTGGCGCTATCGCCACCCTTGCACTCGAGACTTTATTGACGTTGTGAATGAGGTCTCGGGCCGGGACATGAACTGGTTTTTCGACCAATTCTTTTACAGCTCGAACGTGGCCGAGTACGAAGTCAGTGACCTCAGCAGCGAACCCGTGGAGGGCAAAGTCGGCGTTTACGACGAGAACGGAAAAAGGAACACTTACCTTGAAGCGGAGGCAGCCAAGCTCTTGGAGAAAAGTAAGAACAAACTCTACCGCTCGACGGTCATCGTGCGTCGTCGGGGCGAGGTCATGGCGCCGGTGGATGTGCTGATTCGCTTCGATAATGGCGAGACCATCCAACGAAACTGGGACGGCAAGTATCGCTGGGTGAAATTCGTCTTCGAGAAACCCTACAAGGTGACTTCGGCGGAAGTGGACCCGGAGCGAAAGCTGGCGCTCGAAGCCAACTTCACCAATACCAGCCGGACGGCCAAGCCGGACAACCGCGCCGCAGCCAAATGGTATATCCGTTGGATTTTCTGGCTGGAGAACCTGTTTTTTGCCGCAGGATTTTTTAGTTGAAGGGGCGAATCAGTGTGGCCCTGAGTGGTCATGGGCCTGCGGTCGACCCATAGAAATGAAAGTCAGCCTACGTCACCCCCGCGGAAGCGGGGGTCCATTATCGGTCCAGAAGCCCATGGATTTCCGCTTCCGCGGGAATGACTTCGGCCCCACAATCGGGGAGGTTTAGCATGGGCATCGGGTCATCCGTTCGTCACGGGTTCTCGATCACGCGCCGCAGCGGGCTGGCAGTCCTGATTCTGTTTCTCGCTAATCTTGCTATTGCCGCGTTGGCGGGATATCCCATCTACCGCGGCATTCAAGGTTTCGTCGGGAACACTCTTATGGGCCGGGAATTAGCGCGTGGCTTCCCGGTTGAATGGCTATCGGACTTCGCCTTCAGCAATCCGCGCGGGGCCGATCGTTATGCGTTGGTGATTGTCTGGATGGGCGTGGTCTCCCTGCTGCTCAATTCCATCTTGGCCGGCGGAGTGCTCGCTCACTTCAAGGCGCCTGACCTGAAGTATTCGCTCGCAGATTTCTTTCGCGACACCGGACGCTATGCGTGGCGTTTGCTGCGTCTTCTGATCATTGGCCTCATTTGCTACTGGATCGTCTTCAAGCTCCTGAATGAAAAGTTGGGGCAATGGGCGAATGGCTGGACGGGCGACTGGAGCGACGACCGGTGGGTTTTCTGTGTTCGCCTCGCCGTCTCATTGCTCGTGGTGCTGGGCCTGGGGTTTGTCAACCTGGTCATGGACTATGCGCGCGTGCGTGTGGTGCTGGAAGGAGGTACGGGCGCCATCCACGCTTTCCTTGCTTCGCTGGGCTTCTCGCTCGGGCGTCTCGGCCGGGCGATCGGCGTCTATGTCATCCCTTCATTATTCGGCTTGGCGGTCCTGGGGGCCTACAGGCTGCTATTCCCGTGGACACTCCTCAATTCAACTGTCGCTGCCGGATCACATGTACGCACTTTCATCGCGCTGGCCGGCCTCTTTGTTATTCAACAGCTCGTCATGTTCTTCCGCTACTGGTTCCGCGTGGCCACCTGGGCCAGCGAGTGGTCCTTCTATGCCAGCGCGAGACCAGGGGGGCCAATTCTGAATAGTAAATAGTGAATGGTGAATGGCAAATTATAAATTATGAATTATAAATTCTATTCTGTGCCACAAATATCCATTACAAGATAAAGTATTCATCAGCTTACTATTTATAATTCATAATTTATAATTCACTATTCTTCTGTCTCCTTCATTTGAAAATTTCGGCCAGCGGCGGTTCATCGCCGAATTTTCGGGCGTCGATCCCCATCGCTTTGAGGATGGTAGGAGCGATCTCCGTCATGCGAATTGTGTGCAGGTCCACACCGGCCCTGATATCCGGTCCCCAGGCGATGAACGATGATTCAAGTTCACAGCGAAAGGGCAAGTATCCATGTGTTCCAGTGATGCTTTTCCCCAGCGAGATCAAGTCGCCGGCCGCCCCGCTGCTGAAAGCGTAACCCGTCGGAGCTTCCAGCGCCATCTGCACGGCGGGTTCTGCGCCCAAATCTCTCAGCGCCGAGCGTTCGAGGACACCCCACAGTAGGCCCTGGTCGCGCAATGGTTTCAAAGCCTGACTCACCGTGGAGCGAAGGTCCTCGGAATCCGGCCAATAGATGAAGAATGAGCCGTCGTTGTCGACGGTGGCGATTCTCCCTCCGGTGATATTTCCCTTCTCGTCCGCTGTCAACAGCCCTGCCCTCACGAACAGCACGTTGGGCTTGATCTCCGCTCCCACAGGCAAAAAACCGTGGTCGGAGACCACAAACACGTCGGTGGAATCAGCCAGCCCGGCAGCCTGGTCAGCGGCCAGCAATTCACCGATGTGACCATCAATCTTCTCCAGCGTTGCGGCAGCCTGAGGGCTGTTCGGGCCGAATTCATGCTCCACACTGTCCAGATCGCACAAGTGAACCAGCAGGAGGTTAGGCTTATATTTCTTCAGAATGAAGGCCGCCAGGCGAGCGCGCGTGACGTCAAGTTCCTGCCCTGGTTGCGGCGGCCCGATTGCCAAAAGAGCCTCAAACAACAGTCCGGGTGTCGCGTACTTGGCAACGTACATGGGGTCGACCTGAGAGGAGCTTTGGGGATCCCAGATCTCCGGAACGTCCCAGTCCATGGGCGCGCCTGCCGCCACCGGCCAGAAGACGGCACCCGTCGTCAAGCGGTGGGCGCGCGCCTCATCCCAAAGGGTGGGAACTTTGATGGCCTTGCTGAACCAGAACCAATCCCCGAGATTCTTGCCCGGCTCGCGCGATGACAGGTTGGAGTAAATGCCGTGCTCGGCAGGCATTCGCCCGGTGACGATGGTCGTGTGCGAGGGGTAGGTTAGCGTGGGGTAAACTCCCAATACACCGTCTGCGTAGCTTCCTTGCCTCCTCAGTCGCGGCAGGTTCGAAATGTGAATCTTGGCGGCAAGAAGGTTATAGAGGCGGGCCCCCATTCCGTCCACCGAAATCACCAGCACATGCCGCTCCTCTGCCGGCCGGGAAGACGGCGTCTCCTGAGCGATTGTGCGCGCCGAATGGGTCAGGAGCAGCCCAGCCAATGCAGCCGCCATCAGAAAAGCGGCGTGGGGGGTTTTCGCTTTTTGGCGGGGTTGACGTAAAATGAATGTGGGAATTTTCGTGAGCACTGTAACCTCAGCAGGTGAAATTGAAGCCGGGAGCGGCTCGCATGCCAGGCTGGCGATCTGTTCGGCGCTGGAAGCAATGCTGGTCTACGCCGCGGTTATCACTTACATCTGGCGCTGGCAGCGCACCTATCCCCACAGTTGGATGGCGATCTGGGGCTTTATCCTTGTCAGCCACTTTCTGCACCGTGATAGCCTCCGCAGTTTGGGCCTTTCATTCGCCGGAATACGGGCGAACGCCCAACTAGTCTTGCCCATTGCCTTGGCCTTTTACATTCCTCTTCTCCTATTCGGCGTTGCCCGGCATACCCTGACGATTGTGGAGCTGAACGGGCACGCCCTTAGTCCCTTGCTGGGGTATGGCGCCTGGTGCGCCTTCCAGCAATATCTCGCCCAATCCTATTTTCATAACCGGCTTATGGAAGCCGTTCGCAGCCGGCACTTGAGCTCCGCCCTGGTGGGGATCATTTTCGGCTCGGCTCACATCCCCAACCCAATCCTCATGGTTGCCACCACCGTGGCCGGCTTCGTTTTTGCCGAGATCTTCGCGCGGCATCGAAACATCTGGCCACTGGCGCTGGCGCAGGCGGTGGGGGGACTCCTCCTCGCCGCCGTCTCGCCTGCTTCGCTCATGCATAACATGCGAGTGGGGCCCGGATACTTGTTCTACGGCCTCCGTTAAGAACCCCTCCAGCGGGACGGGTAACGGGGGTGTTCAGCAACATGACCGGCGGAGGCCATCAGCGCCGAAGGGCGCGAATACGATCGAATTTTTGGAACCTGGGCAAGTAGGGAACGTTGGCAATCTGCCCTTCAAAACTCGCTGCCCATCGCCCCGGAATGGCTGCGCCGCAGCTGGGGCAGGAGCCTGTTGCCGTGAGCCGGTAATCGAGGACGTGGAAGCCGACGCGCTCCACAAGGAGCTCGTGGCAGTTGGGGCAATAGGTGTTCTCGAGCTCTCCGGCCCGGCCAGGCAGGTTTCCCGCATAGACGAAGCGCAAACCCGCCGCCTTGCCGATCCTGGCCGCGCGCACCAGTGTTTGCGAGCTGGTATTCTCCGGCCCTGTCATCTTGTAGTCCTTGTGAAAGGCGGTGACGTGCCAGGGGATGTCCGGCGAAACGCTCGAAATGAATTCCGCCAATCGCTTCAGTTCATCGTTCGAATCGTTGAATCCCGGAACGATCAAGGTAACGATTTCCACCCAGAATCCCATTTCCTGCAGCTTGCGGATGGTCTCCAGGATGGGCTGCATTCTTCCGCCGAGTTGGCGATAATGGCGGTCCTCAAAACTTTTCAGATCCACCTTGTAAAGGTCTACCCAAGGTTGCAAGTATTCAAGCACCTGCGGCGTGCCGTTCCCATTCGAGACGTACGCCGTGGCAAGTCCCGCCGCGCGAGCTTCCTTGAAAACCGCCACCGCCCACTCGCTGGTAATGAGCGGCTCGTTGTAAGTGCTCACTACGACTTTCGCCCCCTGTTGCAATGCTTCCCGGACAAGTCCTTCAGGTGTGGTGCGCAGGAGAGGCGATACTGCGTCGGGGTCGCGCAGGGCCTGTGAACTCACCCAGTTCTGGCAATAGCCGCAGTGCAGGTCGCAACCCAGCATCCCGAAGCTATAGGCCAGCGCGCCGGGGTAGGCGTGGAAGAAGGGCTTCTTCTCGATGGGATCGCATTGCGCGCTTGCCACATAGCCCCAGGGCACGAGCAGTCTACCGCCTTTGTTGTACCGGACCTTGCAGACACCCAGTTGCCCATCCGGGATGCGGCAACAATGCCCGCAGGCGTAGCAGCGCACGAAGCCGTGCTCCATCTTTTCGTAAAGCTCGCCCTCTCGGACGGTTTCGTGTAAGACTTGCTGTAGAGTAGCCATATTCGCACCCCCCCCGGTACCAGCCCTGAGGATTCTCCCCCATACCATCTTACTCCATAAGGCCACCCTGGTGCAGGTGGTCGGGCAACCTCGCGGTGTCGCCGGGCCTGGCGCCGACCCGGCGCTACGGCGCGGGCGCATGCCGGGCTGACGAAGATGGCGGGGAGAGTTCCGCCCCTAAAGCAATTGGCCTGCTTGGACGGAGGAGTTGAAGGTCCCAGCCCAAGTGGGTCAAACTGATAAGTCCTGTGTTTTCAAAAGAATTCCCGGTCTTGACGAGCAAGCATCTTTGTTTTCCGTAACATTCCCGCTTTGTGCGCAAGTTTTCCACAGCAGTCCTTTATTTTCAATAACATTCCCGGTTTGTTCCTTCAGCTTTTAGAATTGCGATGGTTGTCGAGGCAATCGGCAGGCAATGACATGGTGTCGCTTCGGGAAAAGGGGATGGGAGAGTCATCTGCGGGCGCTCGACGGTCATGGCAGGGCAGCCTAGTATCATTAACTAGGCTACTACATTGGGCACAGCCTGTCAAGAGCTTTTTTGCGAGGCGTCAGCATTCGATTGCCAGTGGTCAGTTGTCGGCCTCCCCGCTTCGAAAGAACGGGGTCAGGGCGATTTGGGATTTTGCGGGCCTCGCCATCACGGGCTTTCCCGCCTGGCTCGTCTGACTGGGAGTGCACCTCGCCAAGTTGATCGGGTTTCGCAACCGGCTTGTGGTCTTAACGAATTGGGCCTCGGATTATTTCCTTTATGAGCGCGCGGTGCGCTTGATCCTGTCCCCAACCTCCTGCCACGAACCGGATGCAGCCGTAACGCCCTAATATTGAAATTGCCGATTCTCGATCTCCGATTGATAGGATTGCCGATCGTCGATTGAAAAAGCGGTGCGGCAACTCCTTCCAACGCCCATCGGCGACCGCCAATCGAAAATCGGCAATTCCGCCCATTTGCGGTAGAATCTTCCCATAGACTCTTCTCAGTCCGCGACAGGCTTGGGAGGTCGCAATGAGATTCCGAAAAACGCTGACTCTTCTGATGCTGGCGATGGGGCTGGTCTTTGCCCTGTCTGCCTGGGCGCAGCAGAAGCCCTTCACGCGGGACCAGGTGCAAGGCCTGGTGCGGGACGGACTCGGAGACGAGTCGGGCGCAAAGCTGATCGAGCAGCGCGGGATTGATTTCGCACCGGCGGAGGATTTTCTCCAAAGCCTCAAGGCCGCAGGCGCGAGCGGGGCATTTCTTAAGGCACTGCGCGCGGCGAAGCGGCCCGAGGCAGCAAGCGCGAAGAAGCCGTTCAACCAAGTGCAGGTCTTCGTATTGCTAGCCCAGAAGGTGCCGAACCACCGAGTGGCAACGTTGGTGAAAGAGCGTGGCCTCGACTTCGAGCCGAACGAGGATTATCTTGCGGACGTGCGTCTCGCTGGCGGCGAGGACGAACTAATAAGCGCGCTGAAGAGCGCCAAAGCGACGAAACCCGTGACCGTTGATCCGGCTGCGCAGGCGCGGCAGGCCCAAGTGCAGCAACATGTGGCGCGCGGAGCGGAACTCTATCAGAAAAAGCATTATGCGGAGGCTGAACGGGAATATCGCGCGGCCTTGCTATTCGACCCACAGAATCCTGACCTTTATGCAAGCCTCGGCTTGGTCTTGGATCAGCAGAAGAAGTGGGACGATGCGGCGGCGTCCGGCCGTGAGGCGCTGCGCTTGGACCCCAATAATGATATGGCGCACGTCAACCTCGGCCTCGCGCTTCGAAACAAGGGCGACCGGGACGGAGGGATCGCGGAGTACCGTGAAGCGCTACGCTTGAACCCTAATGGATACGTCGCGCACGCCAACCTCGGCGCCGCTCTGGGAGAGAAGGGCGATTGGGATGGAGAAATCGCTGAAGAACGCGAAGCGCTGCGCTTGAACCCCAATTATGATGACGCGCACTACAACCTGGGCCTCGCGCTCGGAAAGAAGGGCGATTTGAACGGAGAGATCGCGGAATACCGTGAGGCGCTGCGCTTGAACCCCGAAAATGAAACGGCGCACGGCAACCTAGGCGCCGCACTGGGACAGAAGGGCGATTGGGATGGAGAAATCGCTGAAGAACGCGAAGCGCTGCGCTTAGACCCGAATAATGACATAGCGCACGCCTGTCTAGGCGGCGCGCTTGGAGTCAAGGGCGACTGGGATGGAGAGATCGCAGAATACCGGGAGGCTCTACGGCTGAATCCCAATAACGAAGCGGCGCACTGCGCCCTCGGTACGGCACTCGGGAACAAGGGCGAATGGGATGGGGAGATCACTGAAGAACGCGAAGCGGTGCGCTTAAACCCCAGCCATGCCTTGGCCCACGCCTGCCTCGGGGTCGCACTGGAGAAGAAAGCCGACCTGCGGGGAGCTCTGGAGGAATACCGCGCGGCCTACATGCTCGACCCCAAGAACGCGAACTATAAGCAGAGTTACGAGCGATTGTTGCAGCAGGTGAATGAATGATGAACAGCGCGTGGCAAGGACGGGGGCTTCCGCTTTTGGCAGCGAAGGGAGCTAGCCGAACTTCCTTACGGCAAGTACAAACGCAGTAGGTTTCTTCGTATGCTTAAGGCTTACCTTGACGAGAGCAATAGCAACAAGCAGGGAGAAGTGTGCCTCGTAGCAGGATTTATAGGAAACCAAGAACAATGGGAATCCTGTGTGGAAGAGTGGCAGCAAGTTTTTAACCGAAGAAAACGGAAAGCCCTTCACATGACAGACCTACGCTGGAATGAGAGAACGAAGGAGTTTTTGAATGAAATCGGAGCCATTCCTGATAGGCATAATCTCATAAGAATCATGGGCGCTGTGAATAATCAGGACTGCAAAGACCTTATAGAGGGTCGAATCCGGCACAGACAAGCCGTTCCTTACCTGCTTTCTATGCAGGCATGCGTAGCGCACGTCTTACAGCATCTGCCAGAGGATGAGAAAGTCGCCTTTGTCTTCGAGCGTCACTCCGCTTATCGGCAATCGGCCCAGATTTGCTATGACGCCGTTCACGAGCTCAATAAGGGTAATACTCGCCTTCACTCACTTACCCATGTCCAAAAGGATCAAGCCATTGCCCTACAGCCAGCAGACTATCTTGCGTTTGAATTAGCCCATTACTTTGAGGATAAGGATTCCAAAAAATCTCAGTGGGGGCTCTCCATCCTAGGAAATGGCGAAATTATAGGCGCGAGGTTGGAACGTAGGCACATTCGCAACATTGTTGACATATGCATCAAGAAGGGACTCCTGTTACCGGTTACAACATAGGGTATCCACTGCGAGCCGTCAACAAACCTTCGATTTGAATGGAGAGGAATCATGAAAAAAAAGCGCCTTTTCGTCGACAATGGTCGGCCTCATGGAACGGTAGTGCTGAACTGGCATGGCACCTCAGAGCGTGACTTCACCGACTTTGCGGAGGCTTTTCACATCGTCGCCAGAGAATCAGTGGCGGCGCTCCGGGAGAAACCACAATTCGGGCTATACGGAAACCCGACCGAGGATTTCCGAGCGTATCCCGTCGTGTTCCTCTACCGACACGCTCTTGAGTTGTACATGAAAGCGGTGCTTCTCGTCGGCTCGCCCATGCTTTCAATCAAAGGTCAGCCCGAGGTTGACCGACAACAATTGCTCACAAAGCACAGCCTCGACTTGCTGAGGCAAGAACTGGAGCGCGTCTTCGCGGTTTACGGCTGGGATTGGGATCTCGGCACTCCGCACTTTCGTACGCTCGACGACTTTCGCGCGGTCATCGCGGAGCTTGAGGACGTCGATGCTGGCTCGTACGCATTTCGCTATCCACTCGACACCAAAGGTTCTGCCTCGCTCAGATCGCACTTCCGCTTTAACATCTTCGGGTTCTGCGATGTCCTCGACGAGTTGTTCCCGGTTCTTGAGGGCGCTGCCATCGGTGCGTACGAGGAACTCCACACGACCGACGGCTGAAGCAAGCCACGGTCACTGCTCTCGTGACTGTGGGCTTTTCCCTCGATGACCAACCCACGGTCAATTCCCAAGGACGGATTGACCGTGGCTACCTCCGGGTCAGACAACCTCAGGCGCCGCTCGAACTGTAATCTCTGCGCTTGTAGCTTCCCACCTTGCGCAACTCGATCACCAGGCGTAAGGCGTCGTTAACGGGTCTTTCACCGCGAAAGGCCTTTCGGACATCGGGTTCCGGTCTGGTAGCGCAGACCTGTTCTTCAAGGTCTGCGGCTCTTCTCGCTGATCGCACCCAAGCGCTGGGGACCTACAAAACAGGTCCGCGCTACGCGCTGTTGACTGTTGACAGTCGGCTTAGTCGGCCGCCTTGGCTGCCCTCGCTATGGCGGCAATGTGATCGGGAGTGGTGCCACAGCAGCCCCCAATGATTTGCGCTCCGGCTTTGATCAGATCGCTGACTTTGGAGGCCATGAATTCCGGCGTCTCTTTGAAGACGGTCTTTTCCCCCTCCAGGACGGGCATACCGGCGTTGGCATTGATGAGGATGGGCGTATTCGGCTGGGCTGTCCGCGTTTGGCGCGCAATCTCGATCATGTTCACAATGCCGTTGCCACAATTGGCACCCACGATATCCGCGCCCGCCGCCACCGCCTCGCGCGCCGCGCGTTCCGGGGTTACGCCCATCATGGTGCGAAAACCACGCGCGCCGGCATCGAAGGTGAAAGTGCAGATGACTGGAAGCTTGGTATTATCCCTGGCCGCCTTAATTGCCTGGAGAGCTTCGGTGAGGGAAGCCATGGTCTCAATGCAGAGGGCGTCCGCGCCGCCTTCTTCCAGAGCCACCACTTGCTCCTTGAAGGCGTTGTAGAGATCTTGCGGCGTGACATCGCCGCCCTCGTCCTCCACAATGCACCCCGTGGGTCCGACGGCGGCAGCAACGTAAACCTTGCCGGCCCCGGCATGTTTGGCGAGCGCCACCGCAGCCAGGTTCAACTCTCTTACTTTGTGCGCGAGCCCATAGGGCTCCAGTTTGTAGGAGGTCCCGCCAAACGAATTCGTCTCGAGGATGTCGGAGCCCGCGGCGATATAATCTTCATGTATCCCTTTAACGACCTCCGGGTGAGAAATGCACCACGATTCCATGCACTCGCCAGGTTTCAATCCCTTGGCTTGCAGATAGGTGCCCATGGCTCCATCGGAAATCAGAATGTCCCCTCGAGCCACTCGTTCTTTAAACGCTTCCATACGCCTCTCTCCGTTCGCGCTCCTGAATACCAGCCCCCGCCGGTGATTCCCGCGAAAGCGGGAATCCACTTTCATACGGACTGAAGTGGGCCCCCGCTTTCGCGGGGGTGACAGTAGGGATGGTTTTCATATCGTTAGTTGGGCCGCAGGCCCACAGATACTTCCCCGCAAGCTATAGGCACATCGTCTCCCCTCCAAATGCTGAGCTTAACACAGGTTTCAGGTATCGAGGGGATAAGGAGCCAGGAGAAGGAACAATGGGCGGGCAACGTGGAAAAGACCTACCACAGAGCGCACAGTGCGGCAGAGCCGCAAATCAAAATTCAAGATTCCAAATTCAACAAAAGGTAACGAGAACGGTTCGCAATAGAAATCTCTGCACGCCACGAAGAAACTCACCGACAGCAGTAAAGAGAGAAATACTCCGGCTTTTCTCTGCGAACTCTGCCGCCTCTGTGGTGAGTCAACTCTTACGGCTTCGGATGGGCAGCAAAAAACGACCACATGATGTCGGTGGCGGGCACGTCGTTGTGGCTGAGGCGCGTTCCAGGCCACATGTGGTGGCCGCCGCGAATGGTGTAAAGCGTGACGCCGCTGGCGTCCTTGCAGCCGGAGTAAGTGTCGACGCGCAGTTGGTTCGTTTCCTCGCGCCTGGGCGTCTTCGAGCAACCATCCTGCTTCACCCAGAACCCCACTGTGGAGCTCACGGGAGTGTCTTTGCGCTTGGGGCCGATCTGAAACGGGGTTGTGCCACCGTTGTACGGAACCAGGAGGTCGGCCGTGCCGTGAAAGACGAGGACCGCAACGGGCCTCGAGGGCCGGCAGTCGACGTCTTGGGCGCCTTCAACGGGGGCGATGGCGGCGATCCGGTCCGCCAGTTCGCAGGCCAGACGATAGGACATCATCCCCCCGTTCGAAATCCCGGTCACGAAGATCCGTTTCGGGTCGACGGAATAATCGTGCTCGAGCTTATCAAGGAGGGCGCGCAGAAAGCCGACGTCGTCCACTTTGTTGGTCTGCGCGTAGCCGCAGCAGGCGCCAGCATTCCACGTAGGCGCCAAGCCGGACCAGCTCGTGCCGTTCGGGTAGGCGACGAGGAATCTCTCCTTGTCCGCCTTGGCGCTCATGCCGGACATGCGTTCGACGTTGGTAGCCCCCTGTACGGCGCCATGAAGTACCAGCACCAGCGCCAAGGGCGTCTTGCTGTCGTATCCCTTCGGCGAGTGGACCAAGTAGGTGCGCGGTCGCCCGCCGAATTCGAGCGTCTTCGACTCCGTGCCTGCTGCCGCGCCCAAGGCGTCCAAGGGGCCACGCAACCCGAGGATATACGTGACCGCACAATATGCCACAACGGCAGATGCGACCAGGGCTAGAAATGTTTTCCATCGGGTGGTCATCGCTACTCACGATCAGGGTAGCTTGGAGTGCAGACATTCCCGCGCCGGCTAGTGATAACGCCGCCACGGGCGACTCTCTCCTCTTGGGAGAGGGCCGCCCGCTATTGGGAGGGGGGAGAACGAGTTTCGGCTACGCTGCTGCGGGGGTCTCTGCTTTTCCGTTCGGGCAGGCGCGCGCGCCGCGGCGCAGACGCGCCGCGCGGACCGTATTGCACATCAACATGGCGATGGTCAGCGGCCCAACACCCCCCGGCACAGGTGTATAAGCGGCTGCCTTTTCCTTCACGTCTTCCGGCTGCACATCCCCCACAAGGACAGACCCTTTAGCCGCGAGGTCCTTGAGCGGGCCTGAGGGATCATGATAAATCCGGCGAATCTCCTCAGGAGTGGTCAGGCGGTTGATGCCAACGTCGATCACGGTGGCGCCGGGCTTGATGAATTCGCCCGTCACATAGGCAGGCTTGCCCATGGCGGCCACCAGGATATCACCTTCGCGCGCCACCGCCGGCAGGTCGCGCGTCCTCGAGTGACAAACGGTGAGTGTGGCATGTTGGTGAAGCAGCAGCATGGCCACTGGTTTTCCCACGATGTCACTCCGTCCGACGACAACAGCGCGCGCGCCTTTAATAGGAATCTGGCTGCGGACGAGAATCTCGATGATTCCCGCCGGAGTACAGGGAACCAAGCCCGGCGTTCCAGCCACGAGGTGCCCAACGTTGATAGGGTGAAACCCGTCCACATCCTTAGCCGGGTCAACGGCCTCGAGCACGCGCTTGGAATCTATTTGCGGCGGCAGGGGCAGTTGAATCAGAATGCCGTCGATCTCATCGCGGCGATTCAGAGAATCAACCAGCGCCAGCAGCCGTTCCTGTGAGGTGTCGGCGGGCAAGTCGATTTTCTCGCTGTAAAGCCCTAACGACTCACAGGTCTTCACCTTGCTGCGAACGTAGATTTGCGAGGCAGGATTCTCTCCCACCAGGACTGCTGCCAGGCCTGGCGTGATGCCGGCATTTTTCAGCTCCTGAATTTGTGAAGCGAGTTCCGCCTTGATTTGGTCGCGGATCTTGTTTCCATCCAAAATAGTTGCTGCCACGGTTCTCCTCCCCCTATCTGCTACCAGTCGTCAGTTCTGCCTTCTGTCTTCTGTCTTCCCTACAGCTCCAACTTCCCTTCCCGAAATGCCCGGATATAATTTGCGCAGAACTCATCGCGTCCCAACACCGCCTCAGCAGCCCGGATATTCATCATCAATTGCGGGTCGCAGGGATCGACGATGGCGGCGTCCAGACCTTGCGCCATCAGCAGCAGGAGCAGGGCTTGGTTAAGCAGCTTGCGCATGGGAAGGCCAAAGGAAACGTTGCTGATGCCCGCACTGACATGCACGCCCGGATAGCGAGCTTTAATCTGCCCTGTGGCTTCTACCAAAGCTCTGCCGTGTTCCGGACCCGTGCTGATGGGAAGCACGCAGGGATCGATGTAAATATCGTCCAGCAGGAAGCCTTGGGTCGTCAAGCGGTCGAGCAGGCGGCTGGCGGTCGAGAGGCGATCCTCGACGGTCGAGGGCGGTCCCGCCTCACCCAGGCAAAGGGCGATCACTTTGGGGCGAAACTCCTTCAAAAGAGGGAGCAACGCCTCCATGCGCGCTGACTCATTGGTGATGGAATTGATCATCGCGCGCTGGTGGCAGAGCGGGAGAGCGCGGCGCAGCACAACAGGGTCCGCGCTGTCCAGGCAAAGCGGCGTAGCAACCGTATCCTGCACGACGTTCACCAGCCACGGCAGGACTGCCATCTCCTGGCCAGGCAGACCGCCATTCACGTCCAGCACATCTGCCCCCGCATCGGCTTGTTTGCGGGCGATTTCCGTGAAGAACTCCACATCTCTCTTCTGCGCCGCTTCTCCGACCTTCTTCCGAGTGCAGTTAATCAGTTCGCCGATTATAAGCACTTAAGCTATCTTCCTCCTGGCTGAGAGGCGTGCGACAATTCCGAAATTTCCTGGCGGTGCGCGAGGGTTTATTCTGGGACCTGCAACGCCCTCCTGTCCTCCGTGGCTAGAAGAATCTTAACACAGAGTTCACCGAGACCCTTTGTGTCCTCTGTGTTGACGTTTAAGGGTTCGGAGGACACGGAGAGTCTCGTTTAGACTCTCTGAGCTACGCTGGGAGGCTGCAAGGTTTTGCGTTTGTCGACGTTGTCCAACCCCGCCATGCGATTAGCCAAAGCGTTCGTGTCGTCTAAGGACCAGTCGCGCGGAGGGATCAAGGTGCGCGCGAATTTGCGGGGATCATCTCCCACCGCCAGTGCGCCGCAATAGATTACGTCCCAGATGCAAGGCTGTTCGGGGCGCGCCTCGCAGGTTCCGTCGACCCTCGATCCTCCACAGGGACCGTTGCGAAGCTCCTTGTAACAACGTCGCATCGAGCAGCCGGCGTAGTCAAGGTAGTCCTGAACACAATCCCCGCAGCTTTTGCACCCCAGAGTGGCCTTGCGATAGAGCGTGGAGGGCTCCAGCAACCAGTACCACAACCCATGACGCCAGGATTTGCCTGCTGCCCCGTCCCCGTTCGGCTTCAGACGGGCGCCGAAGAAGCGCGCGCCAAAGGAATCCTGCGCGATCAGGTGCCGGTGGACCAGTTTGGAAAGGCGTTGAGTAAAGGTGGCATGCGGCTTCTTGCGGCTGACCTGATATTCGCCCGCGCTGTCACTCAAGCCATCTTGAGCCGGCGGCAGCAAGTAGAACTCGTTGAGATAGGGGAAGACCAGTTCGTCCATCTTGCTTCGCCAGTCGCTCGAGTGGGCAGCCGCCCGCTCCACAATCGTCATGAAGTCCCGATGCGTGAGGCCAAATCCTCCCACGTGGGCCCCCGCGAAGCCCAGCTCCTTCGCGGCAGCCACCATAAGCGCTGCGCGCTCCAACCGTTGAGGTTTTTTCTCTTGCTCGAGGCGGCGAATGAGCTCGTCGGGAATGACGCAGCCCGCGACTTCTCCAGCTTGCATCATCTGCGCAATCTTAGCTGTGGGAACATAAACATTGGCGAGGACAGGGGTGTTGCCCAAGCCCACGCGAGCCAAGTAATGCTTCAGTTCGCAGAGCTTACGGATGTTGTATCCCAACTGGGTGATGATGAACTGCGCTCCGACGGCAATTTTAAGTTGCAGCTTGTAGAACTGCATCATCTGGTCGGCCTCGTGAACCTTGTAGGGGTTCACCACAGCGCCGGCAAAAAAACTGAAAGGCGTGCTCTGAACCGTCCGCGGTCCCAGCTTGTATTCGATGCCCGTCCGCATGGCCTGAATCAGGCAGAGGAGAAGCACTGAGTCCAGGTCGTAAACAGGCTTGGATTTTCCGCCGAAGCCTTCCTTCTGCGCATCGCCCGTCAGAGCCAGGACGTTCTCAACGCCTTCGCGGGCCAAACCGTGCAAACGACCTTCGAGGAAGGCGCGGTTTCCATCCTTAGCCGTGAGATGGGCAATCGGTGTGAGGCCTCGTTCCCGGATGAACGAGACGAAAGCCTCCGGGGGAAGCGCCGGGTTGCCGCTGGGCAGGTCGGTCACGCTGACGATCTTGATCCCGTCTGGCTGGACAGCCGCATCTTTGACGAAGGTCTCGGCTTCGGCCATGTTGTGATCGCGGCCCAGCACCAGTTCCGCGGTCAAGAAAAACTCCCCTTTTTCGAGCGCCTGTCTCAGATGATTCTGAGTCTGAGCCTCTCCAACCTCGGTCATGTGCTTCTCCTTTCCCCACCTCTGCTATCCGTACGAACGCGGTTCTTGCACACCGTGCCCCGTCAAAGCTGCTCCGTAACTCTCCGCCAAGCGGCGCCCGATCAGCGCAGCAAGGTGCTTGAAGAAGGTCATTCCGCTTAGCGGATCTTCGGACAAGATCTTATCCAACTGGGACTTCTCGATCTTCGAGACTTTAACAGAACTCAGGCACTCGGCCGAGGCCGTGTAGGTAGGGTTTCCCACCAGACTCGACCATCCAATCATATCGCCCGGGTCGCTGGCCACGTGGGCCAGGAGTCCTCGGGGTCCCACGCTAATCCGTACCCGCCCTTCCATGAGAATATAGAAATTGCTGGCGGGGTCGTCTTGGTGAAATAGAAACTCCCCTGGCGCGTGCGATTCCTCGAGAGCAGTCTCCAGAATCCTCTCGCGAGTTTCCTCGCGCATCCCTCCGAAAAGATAAGCAGTGTCAAGGTACATGGTGTGCTCCTGTCTCAAAACAGTCCTGAAACTTTCCCGGTTTTCACATCCACATCCACCCGGCGGAAACCGGGGTTGGATGAGGTCCCCGGCATCAAACTGATCGTACCGGCACAGGGGCAGAGGAACTTCGCTCCCGAGTATACCAGAACGTCCCGAATGGGCAGGATCCAACCTTTGGGAACGCCCTTGAGCGTGGGGTCGTGGGTCAAGCTCAAGTGTGTTTTCACCATCATGGTAGCGTAATCGGCGAGCTTGGGATCCGCTTCGAACTGTCTGGCTTTGGCGTCTGCCTCCGGGGCCCACGCCACACCGTCGGCGCCATAAACCACTTTGGCAATGAGTTCTACCCTGTCTCGTAGCTTCATCTCGAGTGGATAGAGGAATTGGAAGTTATTCTCGTCCTTGCACGCATCCAGCACCGTATCCGCCAATTCGAGCGCTCCTTCGCCCCCCTTGGCCCAGTGTTCGGAGGCTGCGCACCGAGCCCCGGTGGCTTCAACTGCCTTACGCACCAGGGCAATCTCGTCGAGCGTGTCGGTATAGAAACGATTGATGCACACCACTGGATTAATCCCCGAGCGACGAATTATGCTGAGGTGATGAAGCAGGTTGGGAAGCCCCTTTTCGAGAAGCTTCAGATTCTCCTTGGTGTAATCCTCGGGAAGGGGCAAACCCGGCGACACACGGGGCCCGCCCCCGTGCATTTTGAGCGCCCGGATAGTGGCGGTTAGGATGGAGACGTTCGGCTTCAGACCGCTGTAACGGCATTTGACGTTCCAAAACTTCTCGAAACCAATATCCGCCGCAAAGCCGCTCTCGGTGACGTGATAATCGAACATCTTCAGGCCGAGCCGGTCGGCGATGATGGAAGATTGTCCTACGGCAATGTTGGCGAAGGGGCCGGCGTGCACCATGCAAGGCTGGTATTCAGCAGTCGAGCAGAGGGTAGGATTGATGCAGTTCCGCATCCAGGCGGTCATAGCCCCCGCGACTTCCAAATCGCTGGTAGTGATTGTATTGCCCTTCTTGTCGTAGGCTACGGTAATCTCGCCCAGGCGCTTTCTCAGGTCGGCCAAGTCGGTGACGATGGAAAGAGTGGCCATAAGCTCGGAACTGACGGCGATGCCGAACTTAGACTGCATCATGAAGCCATCCTGCTTGCCGCCGATCCCGATGATGATGTTGCGCAGCGCCTGCGCGCAGAAATCCATGACCCAACCCATCTCCACGCGGGTGGGGTCAATGTCCAAGCGGCGCGGTATGCTGTGCTTCTTCAGTTCCTCGTCGTTGTAGTTTCGTTCGTGTTGCATGCGAGCCGTAAGCGCCACCATGGCCAGATTGTGGGCGTTTACGATGTCATTGATATCGCCGGTTAAACCCAGCGAGAACTCGGTCATAGGAATCAGCAGGGCGTTTCCCCCGCCGGCAGCCGTCCCCTTTATGTTCATCGTCGGACCGCCGGAAGGCTGGCGCAGGCACCCGCCAACATTCTTGCCGCGCATGCCCAAACCCTCTATCAAACCGAGGGAAGTCGTACTCTTTCCCTCGCCGAGGGGCGTGGGAGTAATTGCAGTGACTTCGATATACTTTCCATCCGGGCGGTCTTTTAGTCGTTCAATGATCCTGAGGAAGTCCAGCTTTGCCAGACGCCCCATAGGGATCATCTCGTCCTGTTGCAAACCCAGCCTTTCCTGCCACTCGCGGGGACTCGGCATTCCGGGCTCGGCCGCTTCTGAAATCTGCCAATCCTGCATCTTTGTTGCGTCGTACGCCATCCTTTGGCCCTCCGGAATCTCAATAGGGTAGACAAACTAATACCTTGGAATTTAGTGCCACGTCCTGCATTTCGAGCAGGTTAGGTGCCATATTCACGCTTCTTCACCAATTTCGGGGACGCGCGAGGGACTCGTCTAACAAAGGATTTTCAGGGAGTTAGCTGTGACGGAGCGGGTCAATCGCCGGAAGAGGAATAAAGCTTATTGCGATGCCGCCGCAAATGAGGAGTTTGCCGCTCTTTCAGGGGACAAACCACGGGTACTGGGAAAAACCCACAGTTGGGTTTTGTATCGGGCGATCGCATGATTCCATCCCGAACACCTCCACAAGTTGGTATTGATCTTGAGAGTTTCTGAGCACCGTGCTGAAAAGGCATCTCCGCCGCCAGCCTTAACGGGTCGGCTAGAACATGCGGCGCGTCCATTTAGCCCTGAATCCGTATTCCCTGCGGGGCCTCAAAAAATTCCCAAAAAAACTTCGATCCCGCCGATCATTTCTGTACGGGAGTAAGCCGGACGTCGTCCAGCCAAACCTTCCCGGCAATGAGATTATCGAACTTTTTGCTGGGCAAGCGGGTAAGCCTCACCACGATCAAATCGGTTTTTGGTCCGGCAGTGAAATCCAAAAGCAAAGGCGTCCAGGAGTCGGAAGTGCCGGTCAAATCCTCTGACAACTTGTCCAGGTCGGCGGGATGGTAGGCATCGAACACTTCCAGGCGAGGACCGCTGTCGGTGGTAATGCCTTCGGTTTTCATGAGGGCTTGAAGATGGTAGGTCTGTCCTGGAGATGCTTTCACGTACTGGTAAAGATTCTGGTACAGCAGATTCTGCTTCCCCGAGAATTGGATCAAGAGGGCGTGGGAAGGCGAGTGATAGTTCGAAGTATCCAAACCTGCAAAGACACCTTCAACGGGAACGATTCTCCAAGCGAAGCCAAAATCCAACAAATCATCCTCGAAGTCACCGTTGGAAATGAGGTTCATTTCGGAAGGCATAGACGAGATTCGAATGAGCCCCCGCTTCTGGAGGTCAGTCCAAACCTGGTAGGCCTCCTCCGCCCGGTGTGCAGCAATCAGGCTGTCAATGTAAGGCGAAGCATCCATAGGAGAGAATTCCTCTCGCCCGGCGAGAATTCGTTTCCAAACAGCCTGTGCCTCATCCAGGCGATGCTGAGAGAGTAGAAAACCCAAATAGCTGAATTCTGTGGCGACTCGCTCAGGAATGAGTTCCTGAAGAATCTTGCCGGCATCGTCGGTGGCCTTCCAAGCCAAGCTGAAGACATTGGTGTCATATTGCGCCGTACCGGCAAGTACGATCCTGAAATGCCGAAAGGCTTCGTCGGTATCGCCCTGCAACAAGTAGAAATTGGCAATGGGCCATTGATAGGCAGGAAGATTTGGGGCCAACAGATCCACCCGGCGGCGGCAGGCTTCCGCCTCACCTAGCTGGCCCTGGAACTGTAGCGCTGCCGCCAAATCAAGCCATGTTTGGGGATCATAGGGATCAAGTTGCGTAGCGCGGCGAAAATGCTCCTCGGCCTTCCCCGGTTCGAGATCGACGGGGCTGTACTCGTATATACTACCCAGTCGCAGATGATAGTCGGCATTGCTCGGATCGAGTTTGACGGCTCGCTCAAAGTTGTACGTTGTCGGTTTGCTCGCCAGCACGTCTGCGAGGTAGGCCTTGGCCACCCGACCAATCAGCACCACAAGCACTACGGCCTCACCACAAATTAGCAACCACCTTGCTGCTTTCGTTTTGATGGCAATTGGCATACTCTCCGTCCCACGCGACTTGTGAGATTTGTGAAAATGAAAGCCTATTATACGATAAGTGTGAAAGCGGCACGCCTTGAAATTCGGCCGCCGTTTCCTTTGGAGCCGCGGAGTCAAGGGGTATAGAAGTCGACAAGTTGAGATCGATTCCGCGACCGTTCGACGGCTTTCGTCACCTCGACTTTTCAACTCGCCCACTCCTTGACTCCTCCACTCTTGAAGCTCATTCGGCTTGACATTGAGTCGCCGCGCAGGTAAATTAAGGGAGCTAAGGTTTCATGTGTGTGTCTCTTAAAGGCGCCTCATAGCGAGGCTTCGACGCAGGGGAGCAAACTATATCGGGGCAAAAATGAAGGGTCTTCCAGGGCATCCATCTTTGTGTTTCACAATCTGTTTATTGTTGGTGTTGTTACTATGCTCGTCTCCAGCGCGCGCGCAGAATGCGGAGGATAGGCGTCCTTCTCAAGTCCCCCAAACCGTTCAGACCTCGGCGCCTCATACGGATACAACAGCGGGGAATCAGCCAGGAAACCCCGACCTGTCCTCTGACACCAGCACAGATCCCAATTACGTAGTTGGATCTGAGGATGTGCTCGAAATTGAAGTCTTCGACGTCCCTGAACTGTCCACCAAGAATGTTCGAGTTGCCGCCGACGGACTAATTTCCCTCCCTTTGATTGGCCGCGTCCAAGCGGCGGGCTTGACCACCGAGCAACTCCGGCAGGAGTTGGCGGAGAAATGGGGTGAGGATTACCTCCAAGATCCTCAAGTGACGGTTTTTGTTAAGGAATTCAAAGCCAAGCCCGTATCTGTGATTGGGGCGGTGGAAAAGCCTGACCTCTATCCTCTTACCGGCCACCGCACCCTCATCGAGATGCTTTCGATGGCCGGCGGTTTTGGTAAGAAGGCCAGTTCTCCAGCAGGCCGCACAGTGCTGATAACACGCAAGGGCGGTTTTAAGGATCTCCAGCCTGTTCCCGGAATGCACGTGCGTGGGCCGGACCAAATTGAAATCGACCTCAACAGGCTCCTCTATACCCGCGATGAAGCCCTCAACATTGAGATTAAGCCTCTCGACGTCATTTCCGTAAGCAAAGCCGACGTGGTTTACGTGACAGGTGCGGTTAAGCTGGCAGGAGGGTTTGTCCTTGAGGACCGCCCCAGCGTCACCGTCCTTCAGGCAATTAGCATGGCGGGAGGTTTTACGCCAACCGCCTCCCGGACATCTGCCCGCATTTTGAGAACTCAACCAGACGGCTCGCAGACAGAAGTCCCTGTTGACCTGAAGAAGATTCTGAATGGGAAGGCAGGGGACATGACGCTAGCAGCGAATGACGTTCTGTTTGTTCGCGACAGCAAAAAGAAGATCGTAACCCAACGCGGTGCCGATATCAGTTTGTCCACTTTCTCGGGATGGCTGATTTGGGCCCGTTAAGTTCGGCAACGCAGCTTCCACTCGGTGATTAATGGCAAATGCAGAAGTCCCTACGACTACGGACCACACCCAGAGCATGGTTCTTTCAGGCCCCCAGAGTTTGCGGCCGCCTGTCGAGACGTTGGACGTCTCGGCAGAAGAAGTCCAACCCCTGCTTGATTATTGGAATGCCATTTCCAAGCGGAGGTGGCTGGTCTTATCCTGCCTGTTAATAATCTTCACCACAGTAGCCATCGGTACGCTCAAAAAGAAGCCCATTTACGAGGGGAAGACCATAATCGAGATTGACATCGAGCAGCCGAACGTTTTGAATTTCCAAGAAGTTCTGCAACTCACTACCGTCGATATTGACGCCTACCGAGGGACCCAATACGAGATTTTGCAGAGCCGAACCCTGGCCGAACATGTAGTAGATAAATTGAAATTGTACCGCTACCCGGAATTCTACAAGGCACACGTCCTGTTCGGCTTGATGCAGGTCGATCCTGATAGGATTCCCAAGGCTTCAGACCCCGACCCGCCGGACCGCTCGATGAACGCCTATCGCAACACCGTGAGTAATTTCATAAGCAACATCGACGTGAGTCCGGTTCGACGCAGCAATCTTGTGGAAGTGTCCTTCTACTCTGAAAACCCTGAGATGGCGGCACGCATCGCGAACGAACTCTGTAACACCTATATCTTGCAAAACCTCCAGGTGAAGTGGGATGAAACCACCAAAGCGTCGGAGTGGCTTTCGGGGCAACTTGTAGGGATCAAAGCCAACCTGGAAAAGTCCGAAGATAAGTTGCAGGCCTACGCGCGAGCCAACTCCATCATCTTTGTGGAAGAGAAGCAGAACCTCGTCAACGAGCGGCTGAAGCAGCTTCAGGAAGAATTCACCAAAGCCCAGACAGTGCGGTTTGAAAAAGAATCCCTCTATAATCTGGTGCAAGCCGGCAGGGTTCAGGACCTACCGGGGATCTTGGACAACCATCTGATTCAAGATCTGACTTCGCAAATGTCCGGATTGGAGCAAAAGTATGCCGACCTGACGGCCACCGTGAAGCCAGAGTATCCTAAAGCCATTGCCCTGAAAAAGCAGATTGACTCACTGCAGGCTACACTCAATCGCGAGAAAAAGAACCTGGCGCAGAATATTATAGATTCATACCGCTCCGCACTAACCAACGAGAAGTATCTGGAACAAGAACTGAACGAGCAGAAGAAGATCGTGAATGATATTGATGAGAAATCCATCCAATACAACATTTTGAAGCGCGAGGTGGATACCAACAAGCAGCTCTACGACGGGCTCCTGACCCGCATGAAGGAAGCGGCGGTCTCGGCCGGAGTTCAAGCCAGCAACATTCGAATCGTGGACGCCGCCGAAGTTCCCAAGGGCCCCGTGAAGCCCAGAGTATTCCTCAATCTCGCGCTGGGCCTGATGCTGGGGTTAGCTGTTGGCGTCGGATTGGCTTTCTTGCAAGAGTATCTCGACAATACCCTCAAGACAGCCGATGAAGTGGAAAGACTGTTACGGCTGCCCTCGCTGGGCCTCCTTCCAGACTACATTGGCAACGGCAAGGCCAGCGGCGAGGAACTGGCCCTTGTAAATCACGGTAACGACGGCACCCTTGCCCCGGCAGTTCAGACCGGACGTGAGCCTATTGAGGCTTATCGCACGCTGCGTACGTCCATTCTGCTTTCTGCCAATCCTGTGCCGAAAATGCTCCTGATTACAAGCGCCCTGCCGTCGGAAGGCAAGACGACTGTCACGGTCAACCTGGGCGCTACGCTCGCCAGCCTGGGCAGCAAGGTGGTGATTGTGGATTGCGACATGCGGCGGCCTTGCTGCCACCGCTCGACGGGCGTGGAAAATAGACCCGGCTTTGTACGCTGCCTTACGGGCCACGTGGGGTTGGCAGAAGCCATCCTGCCGGTGCCTGGCGTGCCGAATTTAAGCGTGATTCCTTGCGGGCCCATTCCCCCCAACCCGGCTGAAGTTCTTTCTTCGCCGCTTACGGCCGACTTACTCCGCAGGCTCCGGTCCCAGTTTGAATATGTGCTGCTCGACTCCCCGCCTTTGTTGACCGTTTCCGACAGCCGAATACTCTCGACCCTCACCGACGCGGTGGTGCTTGTAACAAGGGCCTACAGTACGCCTTTCGACCTCGTCCGCCGCGCACGAGGATTGCTTTACAACGCCGGCGCCCGCATCCTCGGCGTGGCGCTGAACAGTGTGGACGCCCGCAAGCAAGGCAGTTCCGGTTATGGCTTATACCGGCACGGATACGGGTATGGATACGGGTACGAGCAGGACGGTAACGAAGATTCCGCCAGCCAATCCGAAACCTAAAGTTGTGATCCTTTGTGGTGGCATGGGCACCCGCTTACGGGAGGAGACGGAGTACCGCCCCAAGCCCCTGGTCGAGATCGGTGGCAAACCTGTGCTCTGGCACATTATGAAAATCTATTCCCACTATGGGTTTAATGATTTCATATTATGTCTCGGGTACAGGGGATTCATGATCAAAGAGTACTTTTTGAATTACCACCTCATGAACAGTGACTTTACCTTGCGCCTCAATTCCGGCAAGCAGCCGGAGCTTCATCCCCCGCTCCAAGACGACCAATGGACCATCACCTTTGCGGACACTGGAGCCGAGGCGATGACCGGCGCCCGGGTTAAGCGCGTTGAGCGGTACGTTACCGGGGACCACTTCATGATGACTTACGGCGACGGCCTTACTGACCTCGACATCGGTAAGCTCTGGGAGTTTCACCTTGGCCACGGAAAGATAGCGACAGTGACGGGCGTTCATCCCCTCTCCCGCTACGGAGAATTATCCGTAAAGGGCTCCTTGGTGAAGGAATTCAATGAGAAGCCCTTGGATCAGGGCGGATTCATCAGCGGCGGCTTTTTTGTTTTTCGACGCAAGTTCTTTGATTATCTCTCCGACGATGATAGTTGCGTTCTTGAGCGAGAGCCGCTGCAACGGGTAACACAGGAGGACCAATTCGTTGGTTACCTCCATCATGGATTCTGGCACTGCATGGATACCTACCGCGACTTTCTTGCCTTGAACGAGTCCTGGAAAGAAGGTGCTCCGTGGAAGGTTTGGCAGCCATGAACCGGAGCTAGTCCCCGGAACTCTACGGGCCAGTATGGGGAAATCCCGGCTTCTTCGCAGCGATGGGAATTACATTCATGACTACGCTTTCGTGAAGGATGTTTCAGGGGCCTATCTGACCCTTCCCAGGGCGTTTGAAGGCGATCAAGTAGATTGCGCTGGAAGCGGGAGAACTGAAATGCCCAGCCCCATTTCCTGCCGCTCCTGTGGCAGCGATAGGCTCGAGACCATCCTTCGGCTCGGCCAGATGCCTCTGGCTAACGCCTATCTGACTCGGGAACAGCTTGACCGTCCGGAGCCCAAGTATCCGTTGGACCTGGCTTTTTGCCACTCCTGTGCTCTGCTTCAGATTACGGAAACCGTGCCTCCCGACGTGTTGTTTCGTGAATATCTCTATTTTTCATCGTACTCCGACACGGTAGTCCAGAACGCCGAAGAAATCGTGACACGCCTCATCCAATCTCGAAACCTGAACGGGAACAGCCTCGCCGGGGAGATTGCCAGTAACGACGGCTACTTATTGCAGTTTTACAAGCGAGCTGGCATACCCGTTCTGGGCATCGAACCGGCGGCAAACGTCGCCAAGGTGGCAATTCATGAGAGGGGCATTCGCACTCTCTGCGACTTCTTCGGTGCCGACTTGGCTCGGAAACTCCGGGATCAAGGTGAGTGTGTCGATGTGCTGCATGGCAACAACGTGCTGGCGCACGTGGCCGACCTTAACAGCGTGGTAAGCGGCATGCGGCTGCTTTTGAAAGAAAACGGGATGGCCGTGATCGAGGTCCCCTACGTGAAAGAGATGATCGATCATTGCGAGTTCGACACGATATACCAGGAACACCTCTGTTACTTTTCGCTAACCGCGCTCGATCGGCTCTTCCACCGGCACGGCCTCGTAATTGAGGATGTAGAGCACCTACCGATTCATGGTGGATCCTTGCGCCTGTTTGTTGTTCCGTGCCATCGCGCCGGCAGCCGGCCTAGGGTTGAAGCAGCACTCGCTGAGGAATCTTCTTGGGGTGTTGATAAAGCAGGTTACTACCGGAGTTTCTCTCAGCGGGTTGACCACCTCAAGGCGAGCCTTCTGGAAGTCCTGAAGCGCCTCAAAGGAGAGGGTAAGCGTTTGGCTGCTTATGGCGCTGCTGCGAAGGGCACCGTCCTCTTGAATTACTGTGGTGTGGGTCCCGAGATATTGGAGTTTGTCGTGGACCGGAGCCCCCATAAACAGGGAAGGCATATGCCTGGGGTGCGCGTCCTCATCCAAGCGCCCGAGAGGTTACTAGAGGTGACGCCGGATTACGTGTTACTTCTGGTTTGGAATATCGCGGACGAAGTGTTGGAACAACAGTCCGAATATCGACGGCGGGGTGGCAAGTTCATCATTCCGATTCCGGAAGTGCGCATTGTTTAGGCAGGGGGCGGATGGGCAGGTCGCAAGGCCGGCGGGTGCGCAGAGGGGCAGCGGAATGCAATCAAACATTACTATATGCGACTGCCCGATGCTGAGGGCGCCCTACCCACCTGCCGATCTGCCTGCTGGCATGGAGAGCCACCATGATTGACGGTGTACAGGTTGTGCCCTTGAAGCGTATCCCCGATGAGCGCGGGACCATCTTCCATATGTTGAAATGCACCGATGTTCACTTCCGGCAATTCGGAGAGATTTACTTTACCACGATTTACCCCGGGGTAATCAAAGGCTGGCACAAACATCGGGAAATGACCCTCAATTACGCCTGCATCGAAGGTCGAATCAAACTTGTGCTGTACGATGATCGGGCGAACTCCCCATCCCAAAACGAGCTTATGGAGATTTTCCTGGGGCCGGATAACTATTCCTTGGTCGTCATTCCTCCCGAAGTTTGGAATGGTATGAAAGGAATGAGTACACCTTACGCTATCGTAGCGAATTGCGCGACGCACCCGCACGACCCTTCCAGGACTTCGCGCCTCGACCCTAACAGTGACCGCATCCCCTACAAGTGGGAAGTCAAAAACTCTTAGCTGGAAGGTCCGATGAAGGTTCTCATTACCGGGGCGGGCGGGTTCATCGGCTCCCAAGTGGTCCGAAAAGTGCTCCAGGAGGGGCATACCGTTCTGGCTGTACTGAGACCAGGAGAGTCTTCCGAGCGCTTAATCGACTGCTTGGACTCGATTTCTTTGTTTCGTTGCGATTTGTATGATGGGAACGCGGTGCGGAAGATGGTGGAGGAGGCTCGCCCGGAAAAAGCCCTGCACCTCGCTTGGTATGTCCACACAGGCAAGTACTGGCAGGCGAGAGAGAATGTGGATTGTGTGAGGATGAGTCTTTGCTTGGCGCGGGAACTTTCCGACGCGGGCTGTTGCCGATTCGTGGGCGCCGGAACCTGTGCAGAATACGCCTGGGATTCTGGGCTTCTCACGGAAGACGTCACGACCTTGAGGCCCCGTTCCTTGTATGGAATATGCAAGAATGCAACCCGGGAGGTTTTGCAAGCCTTTTGCGACCAAGCAGGAATGGGTTTTGCCTGGACGCGCTTCTTCCTCCTGTTCGGTCCCATGGAGGCTAAAGAACGGTTGATCCCCTATGTGGTTCTGACATTGCTAAAAGGGGAAGTGGCCCAGTGCACCCGAGGAGAGCAGATGCGCGATTTCCTTTATGTTGAGGATGCGGCATCGGCGATGTGGGCGGTAGCGAAAAGCGACCTTACCGGGCCGGTGAACGTCGGCTCAGGGCAAGCGATCAAAGTGCGGACTTTAATAGAAACCGTTGCGCGACACCTGCAACGCGAAGAGAACCTTGCCCTTGGAGCTCTGCCCAGCGATCCTCAAGAACCACCATTGCTGCAGGCGGACGTTCGCAGGCTGGCAAGTGTGGTCGGGTGGAAGCCTTCCTTGACCCTCGAAGAGGGCGTGGCCAAGACATGTGAATGGTGGAGATCCTGCTACCGATCAAAAATAGACGGTCCATGACAATGCGCTCTTGCCCACTTTGTGCAAACCCTTCCCCAGTGCTCTTCTTCCAACGCAGGAATGTGCCCGTTCACCAAAACCAGGCGTGCCTGAGCGCTGAGGAGGCCCGGCAGTTCAAGCGCGGAGATCTCCTGTTGGCGTTCTGCACAGTGTGCGGTTTTGTCTTTAACACGGCATTCGACCCCGACAGTCTTAGCTACTCCGCTGCCTACGAAAACACCCAGAGCTGCTCTCCCTATTTCAACCATTACCTCGAGGGGTTGGCGGAGTCTCTCCTAACGAAATACGGCCTCAACGATAAAGTGGTTATTGAAGTCGGTTGCGGGAAGGGGTACTTCCTCCGCCTCCTGTGTAAAGGTGGAAGAAACCGTGGCGTTGGATTCGATCCTAGCTACGTGGGTCCTGACACCGCTGAGCAGGGCGCCGTGCGTTTCGTCCGGGCGTTTTATGATTCACAACAGACCCAATACGCCCCCGATTTTGTCTGTTGTCGTCATGTCATCGAGCACGTCCAATCACCCTTGGGAATGCTCCGGGCGATCCGCCAAACAATCGGGAGCCGGTTAAACTCATTCGTATACTTCGAGACTCCATCGCTACCCTGGATTCTCGATTCCCTGACATTCTGGGATTTCTTTTACGAGCATTGCTCATATTTCACGGCAGAGAGTCTCACCTGGGCATTCCACCAGACGGGGTTTCAGGTCCTCGAGACGCGCTTGGCTTTCGACGAGCAGTACTTGCGCATAGAAGCCAAGCCAGCCTTGGCCGGCAGCGTGGCCGCACCACCACAGCCACGACCCGCCCCTTATCTGTGGCCGAGAATCCAATCGTTCCGGGCGGGACTGCAGGAACGAATTCAGGCGTGCGAAGGAAAAATCGACGCTTTCTCGAGAGCCGGGGGCTGCGCCATTTGGGGGGCGGCAGCCAAGGGAACAACCTTAGTGAACATGCTTGATCCTCAGAATCGGCGCATTCGCTTCCTCGTTGACATTAATCCCGCCAAGCAGGGGAAATATGTTCCCGGGACTGGACATCCCATTGTCCCCCCTGAGCACCTCAAGGAACGGAATGGGCACATTGCTGGGATCGTGAATATGAACCCTAATTACCTGGAAGAGAACAGAATGATACTATCGCAACTATCGCTAAAGATTCCCATCGTCCAGTTGTAGAGGAGGGGCGTTGAAGAGAATTCGTAACCTGGCCGCTGACCTGGTAAGTCAGACTCTTTCCGTGACGTACGAGGACGATGAGTCGTGCTCTTTCCCTCTTTACACCCCCGAAGCCTTCCAAGCCATATCCCGATTGTGGATAAAGACGGGCTGGGCCGCGAAATACTCTTACAACTTCTCCTGGATGGGGCGGCCGGTCATTCAATTGCCTGAGGACCTGGTCATGGTGCAAGAGCTAATTTATAAGGTTCAGCCGGAGGTGGTCATCGAAACCGGCTTCGCGCACGGCGGCTCGAGCGTGTTTTATGCAAGCCTACTGGAGCTCCTGGGGCAGGGGCGTGTGATATCCATCGACATTGAAATCAGGCCGCATAACCGTAAGGCCATCGAAGCACACCGGCTCAAGAAGCGAATAACCTTGATCGAGCGAAACTCTGTTGCGCCCGAAACAGCGGAAGAGGTTCGGAATCTGCTCTCCCCGAATGAAAAAGTGATGGTCATTCTGGATTCAAACCACACCAAGGAGCATGTTCGGAGAGAACTCGAGCTTTACGCCCCGCTCGTGACTTCCGGGAGCTATGTCGTGGCCGCCGATGGCATTATGGAGGACCTCATAGATGTGCCGGGCGGGAAGGCCGAATGGGCGCGAGATAACCCCAAGGCTGCGGTTTACGAGTTTTTAGCCGTCCACCCCGAATTCGAGCTCGATTCAGAGCCCTCGCGGCTTGGCGTAACTTACTGGCCGGACGCGTACTTGCGCCGAAAGTAAATGGATGTCAAGGCTTTCAAAGAACATTCTCTACAACCTGTTTGGCCAGGGACTGCTCATCGTCCTGAGTTTCGTGGCCGTGAAGTTTATTTTCACAAAGTTGGGCCAGGATGCCCTAGGGATAATTTATTTCACCTTCACCCTCAATGCCCTGCTCACCGCGCTCTTGGCCCTGGGAATAAACGAAACCACCGTCCGCGAAGTCGCGGCCTTTCATGAGGAAGATCCCGCATATATTAGACGCCTGCTTCAAACCGCCTCATTCTTTTATTGGAGCCTCTACCTCCTGGCAGCAGCGGCGCTTTACGAGTCGGCGCCATGGCTCGTCACCAAGTGGATCAACCTGGATACTCTCAGCCCTTCGACCGCCACGCTTGTTCTCCGCCTGCTCGGAATCGCAACCCTCCTGGCCCTGCCTCGCTCTTTCTGTGCCAGCATCCTACGGGGCATTCAGCGCATGGAATTCATCAACCTCATTGACGTAGCGGCCAGCGCTTTACAGCAGTTTGGCGCCATCGTGGTCCTTGTTCTGGGTGGCGGCTTGATTCAAGTTACTCTCTGGATCGCCGGTTGCTATCTCTTGGGCCTTGTCATTTACCTGAGCGTGTGCGCTCGTTTTTTCGGAGGCAGCGCGTTTCTCCCCGGCATTTCGGCTTCCGTAATCAAACGGAATGCCCGATACACGTTCGGGTTGGCTAAAATCACGACCCTTTCTATGATTCACATGCAATCAGACAAGGCCATAGTGAGTAAGCTTCTTCCTCTCGGCGTTTTTGGATACTACAGCATGGCCTACAATGCCGTGTCGCGGGGCATGCTGGTGACATCCTCGGTTTCTCAGGCCGTCTTCCCTTCTTTTTCCGCTTTGCACAAGCAGGGCGACCGTGATGGGCTGATGCGTCAATATAGAAAGCTTCAGGACCTTCTGTGCTATGGGATCGTACCCCTGTTCGCGGCCGTTCCTTTTGCCGCGCGTCCCCTCTTCACCTTCGTGCTAAATGCGCAAGCAGCACGAATGCTCTTTTGGCCGGTTACTTTCTTGAGTATCGGTTTTTTTATGAGTGGAACAACAACTATCCCCTATGTCTTTTCCTTGGCGGTGGGCAAGCCTGAAATCGCCGCCCGCACAACCTACTATGCCCTCTTCGCAGTATTGCCCGTGACCGCTTTGCTCGTATATCGCTTTGGCATCGCCGGGGCGGGATTCTCCTGGATCTTCTACCACCTCTTCGCCTATGCCTATATGATGCCGCTTGTCTGTTCTGAATGCCTGGACATGCCAGTGTGGGAATGGTACCTCCATGTCTTCAGGGCCTTTGGGCTGGCAGGCTTGACCTATGGTGGCACCGTCGCTATTATGATTTACTTAGGATCGTTTTCGATTTCCTGGCTAATCTTGGCCTATACTATTGGCTCATGGGCGTTTGTAGCGGCAGGTTATCGGCTGATCGGCGATGAGCTCCGCGAAACATTGCGTCGGTTGGTTTTCCTGAAGTCGGCCCCCGCGAGCACTTCTCCGCTCACTTAAGTGCAGAGAAGGAGCGCTCTTCTACCTTGGTATGGAACAAATCCTGCTGAATCTTGCTCGTGGGCTGAAGAAGGCGGCCTTGCGCACGATCGCATGGCTTCTAAAACTGATGCCAGGGGCTCCCTGGGAGTTGATACCCGGACCGCTCACCTACAACCGAGAGGGGTTAGCAACCGTTACCAATTGTGATTTTCTCAACGACCCACGCTTTCAGGAGGCGTACCGCCTCGGGGAGCAAACGGGTTCGTGGCAGGATGCCCAAATCCATTGGCGTGTCCACGTGTTGTGTTGGGCTGCCGACAAAGCAAGACGACTGGAGGGCGACTTTGTTGAATGCGGAGTGAATCGAGGCGGCTTCTCGCGGGCCGTGATGCACTTCGTCGATTTTCCCAGACTCGGTAAGACATTCTATCTGCTGGACACATTTCGTGGACTCGAGGACAAGTTGATTTCAGATGCCGAGCGGAAGCGGGGAATCGGAGTAGGAGTAGGCAAATGGTTCAAGTACGAGGAGTGCTACGAGGCCGTGTGTAAGACTTTCGAAGGCTTCCCAGTCGTCATCGTGCGCGGTGTGGTCCCCGAGACTCTGTCGCAGGTGAAAACGGCGAAGGTATGTTACCTCTCCATTGACATGAATTGTGCGGCCCCGGAGATTGCCGCCGCGGAGTACTTCTGGGACAAACTGGTCCCGGGGGCCGTAATTGTGCTGGATGACTATGGCTGGGATGCACATTACGAGCAGAAGCTGGCCTTTGACCGCTTCGCCGCGCAGAGAGGTGTAATGGTTCTTGTGTTGCCTACCGGTCAAGGTCTGATTTTCAAGCCGTGAGCGCCAGAGGTACTACTTTGGCTTAAAGTCAGGGGTCTGTGTAATGCCAAGAGTGTCCATCGTAATTCCGACGCGCAATCGCGCCGATATGTTGAAGATTGCGGTGCAAAGCGCTCTGCGTCAAACCTACCAGGATCTCGAGATTCTGGTCAGCGACAATTACTGCGGGAATGAAGAAACCAGGAAGGTCTACGAATCATTTCAGGACCCTCGACTCAAATATGTGAGGACGGATCGTCTTCTGGCCATGCCCGATAGTTGGGAATTTGCGCTTTCCCACGCCAAAGGGGAGTACGTCACAATTCTGTCAGACGATTCCTTTTTCCTTCCTTATGCTATTGAAAGGGGAATGGCGGCCGTTAAGGAATACAAACTGGACCTTGCAGCCTGGAATATTTGTACGTACTACTCGCCGGATTGGTTCGAGCCCCACCTCCGAAATCATCTTTTTGTGGCCGAGCCTCCGTATAATACCGCGGTTCTCTCCAGCCAGGATGTCACGCGGAAGCTCTTCGATCTGCAATTGGACGTGGCAACCTGTATGCCAAGGTTCCTGAATTCAATATGCCACCAGAGATTAGTTGCCAAGGTGCGCCAGAGACAAGGGCGAATGTTCCTTCCTCCCTGTCCTGACTTTAGCGCTGCGGCCGGTCTTCTTCTGAATACTGACAGGTATGTCTTCGTCGGCTGGCCCCTGGGGATTAATGGGTATACACCGCGGTCAATTGGGGTCACTCTCGAGTTCAATAGCGGTGAGGCCTTCAAGGAGTTCCTTGGGGAGTTCGAAGAGACAGGTTTTCGGAGAACGATTGACCTGAACCTTGCTACGGTTCCCGTGAGTGTGGCCCAGACCCTTGAGGTAGTGAAAAGCAACTGCCCCCATGAATGTATCCCCTATCAAGTTAACCGGTGGAACATGCTCCGCCAGAGCATTAAGAGCGTCGCCGTTCACGAACGGAACGGCGCAGACGTAGGGGAGGCGTGGCGGATCTTAGATACGTACATCGCAGGCCAACCTGAGGACATCAAGCGCGCAGCGGTCATCCAGAAAAGGCGCTCCAGGTTCAAATTCATGCTGCGAGGCCCGGTGGCGCGGATCATTCACTGCCTTCCAGGATGGGAGCATGTGTTCCGCTTAAGAGGTCAAGATGTCTTCCACGGTGCTCGTTACAACTTTCAAAATATGGAACAATGCGGACAAGTCGCTCCACAGCTTATTGCGAGGGTCGCGAATGCGAAGGATAAACGGGCAAGAAGGACAACCGAAGAGAGGTGAAGCACGAAAGACCTGACAATACCGGGGATGACCAGTTCGGGTTAGGGGATGAAAGTCGCTTTGGTTTCACATAATAGCGAAGCGGGCGGGGCTGTAAGGGCCATGCTCGAGCTCATAGACGGCCTGCGAGAACGAGGTGTGGCCTGCTCGGTGCTTCTGCGCGAAAGGGGTTGGTTGGTTGAAGAGCTTAACCGGCGTAATATACCCTTTGCTATTATTCCTTACCGATGGTGGAGCAGCCCTCGGACATACTGGAAACACAAGCTACTAAACATCTTGGCCCTTGTCATGGTTATCCCAGTCCTGAGTCAATTGAAGCGCTGGGATGCTGACGTCGTTTTGACAAATACGTCAGTGATCGCGGTGGGGGCTCTGGCTGCCTACTTTCTCCGCAAGCCGCATGTCTGGTACATCCACGAGTTCGGCAAAGAAGACCATGACTTATTCTATGACCTGGGCATTTGGCTTTCGAGCAAGCTGATGGCGCGCCTTTCCGCCCTCGTCATCGTCAACTCCAAGGCCGTAGAAGCCTACTATGCACGCTACATTCCACAGCGGCAAATACGCGTGGTCTACTATGGTGTTGAGGCCCGGGGGCAACCCGCGACCGAACCCATTCTCGAAGCGAAGGCTGTTCGAGCGTCCGGGGCGGTCAAGTTAGTCTTAGTAGGAACCTTGCAAGAGGGAAAAGGTCAGACGGACGCAGTTCGAGCTCTGGGGCAATTGATAAGCCAAGGGGTCCAAGTGGAACTGACGCTGGTCGGACCGGGCGCGCCCGCAGATCCTGAAAGAGTCCAGCGCTTCGTTTCAAGTCGGGGCTTGGAAAAGCTGGTTAAATTCACGGACCAAGTGTCTGATCCTAGCCCCATCGTCAAGGGCTCTGACATTGCTCTCATGTGCTCACGATCAGAGGCGTTTGGCCGGGTCACCGTTGAAGCGATGAAACTGGGCAAGCCGGTCGTCGGAGCGCGGAGCGGAGCGACCCCGGAATTCATACGAGAGAATTTTAACGGGCTGCTTTATGCGCCGGGCGATTATCTGGACCTCGCGCAGAAGATCAAATATCTGATCGACAATCCTGAAGTGGCGAGGCAGATGGGGGACAACGGGCGGCGATGGGCGGAGAGGGAGTTCACGCTGGAAAAGTATGCCGGGAAGGTTTTGCAAGCCCTGGAGGAAGTGCTTCGTCAACGCGCAGTGTGAGGACTGATAATCTGTAATGACTGAAGATGTGTCTTGGAGCGGGACGACTGAGTGTGCCGGCAAAGTTCGCGTCTGCGCTGTAATTGTGACGTACAATATCGGGGAAGGGATCCAAAAGTGCTTCGATTCCATTCGTGGCCAGGTATCCCCAATCATCATCGTCGACAACGGCTCGGATGATCGCACCCGCCGAGAACTACGAAAGCTTGCTTCCGCGGGTTGCGCTGAACTCATACTGAACGACAGGAACGAGGGCATTGCGCGGGCGTTGAACCAGGGCGTGCAATGGGGCCTCAGTAAGGGATTCCAGTGGTTTCTTACGCTAGACCACGACAGCGAGGCCACCGCCGGCTTGGTCTCCAGACTGGTAGAAGCTTACGCAGCGCTCGAGCGGCGAGGCTTCCACAAGGTGGGATTAGTGACTGCAAATCCCTTTGACCGGAATGGGCAAATCTTCTTGGAAGGGTACCCTCCTCGCGAAAACGATGAGCGACTCATCGAACTTGAACGGTGTAGCTCCTCCGGATGCTTAATCAGCCGCCAGACCTTTGACTCAGTTGGCTTCTTTGACGAGAAACTTTTTGTCTATTATGTGGATGAAGATTTCTGCTTTCGCCTGCGGCAGAACGGATTGAAGATGTTTCTGTGCCCGCCTGCGGTTCTTATACATAGTGAAGGACAAAAAACCAGGCAGAGACTTCTCGGTCGCACGATTATTTATGACAACTACGGCTCAGAGGCAAGATACTACATCGCCAGAAATGCCGTCCACATGTTCAAAAGATATTGGGCGCGGCGGCAATGGCGCGAGCTTTATCTGTTACTACGCAGGTTCACACACGATTTGTTGTTCGTACTCGCGTGCGATCGTGCGCGCTTCCGGAAGGCGCGATTTATGTTCCGGGGAGTCTGGGAAGGGATAAGGGGAAAGTACGGGAGAATGGAACCCTAAGTACGTGAAGTGATTTGCGACGGACCGGCGGACTTGATGGATCTGTCAATTTGCATTTTGACCTGGAATCAGCCCGATTTACTTCCGCGCTGCGTGGCTTCCTGCGTCGTGGAAATCGAAAGGGAAAGACTCGCGGCTGAGATCATCCTCATTGACAACGGCTCACCTGACGGCAGCCCGCAAAAGGTTGCCAATTTATCACCCCTGGTCCGTTTGGTTCGTAACGAAAAGCATTTGGGCTTTTCCCAGGCCAACAATATTGCGATCCGAATGAGCCGGGGAAAATACGTATTGATTTTAAACGACGACACGGAATTTCGTCCTGGGTCGCTCGGCCGACTCTTGCGCGTGATGGATGCTGATCCTCGCATCGGCGCCGTAGGGCCGAAATTCCTCAACCCGGATGGCTCGTTGCAGCGGGCCAATGCGCCAAAAAGGCTTCCGCGTTTGCGCGGGATGGTTTCAGAACTTTTGAATCTTGATTACGCTCTCGAGAAGTTCCCGCTAACGCGCGATCTCCTGACCAATCGCCGCGATCCAGAGCGGGGCGGCGATGCGGAACAAATCGACGGCGCCTGCCTTCTCGCCCGACGGCAGGCTCTGGATGCCGTCGGACTGTTCGACGAGGGGTTCTATTTTCTCTTCGAGGATAGCGATCTGTGCTATCGTCTGAAAAAGGCTGGCTGGCGGCTCTGGTATTGCCCGGAGGGCCAGGTAATTCATCACGGTGCTGCATCTTTCAAAAAGGTACGGCGCGCGCAAAGGGCTGCCATGTATTTCGAGGGACTGATCTGTTACTCCAGAAAACATTCCAGCCCCGGCCGATTCCTGCTTTTCAGGCTAACCCTCGCCGTCACCCTCTGTCTCAAAATGCTGCTGGCCGTTTTGCTTTCGTTGAGCCCCCGGAGCGAGGTCCGCCGGAAATGGAAAGGGACAGTTCCGATGTACTCGAAAATCCTCCGGTCTCTGCTATTCGCATAATGCATGCTAATGAACCCTGATTAGCTTGCCCTGCGTGAGTTAGAATGGCTATACAGCCTTGGGGAGCTTTGCTAACTCAAGGTGAGTACGCACATTTTCGTCTGAGGTAGCCTTGGGATTGTTGAGCAATGTCTTTGCGCCCGAACAGAAACCCGTAGGTGCCAAAGTTGTTCGTAACGTATTTTTCTCGGCGCTTCAGAATGTACTCGTATTTCCTATACCCTTCCTCCTTATTCCGTTCATTCTGAAGAAAGTTGGGATCGGTGAATATGGAAGCTACGCGGTTTTCTTGACGGTCATTGGATTTACTTCCTTGACCGATCTGGGCATGTTCGGGACCCTGACCAAACATGTGGCCGAGTACTACGCCAAAGGCGACTTCTTCGCGTTAAAGCGATTGCTTGACACCGGCTTGATGTTTTACATCCTCATTTCGCTTTTCCTGATGGGCGCTCTCTGGATTTTCGGCGGCAAGTTGCTACCGCTGCTTTTCCGAGACGCATCGACACCTTATACGGAGCTTCGCACTCTGTGGCTGGTCATGGTTCTGACCATGGGGGCCAACTTCCTCGCCGCGCCTTTCTCATCGGTTCTCTTGGGCTTGCAGAGGATGGACCTCAGCAGCGCGCTCGGTTTTGTGAGTGTCGTCAGCAACGCTATATTTACGGTTGCCTTCTTAGGCCTCGGCTGGCATTTGAAAGGCTTGCTTTGCGCGAGCTTGGCTGGCGCCCTCCTGGGCCTGGCGCTTCTGGCAGGATCGGCGCACAAGCTGCTCCCGCAGGTTTCCATAAACCCTTTCCACTTTGATCGAAGAGAGATGAAAGAGATTTTCAGTTTCAGTTGGCGCCTTTACACCATGCAAGTCAGCTCAGTCGTCCAGAGCCAGATTGAAAAGATTTACCTGGCGTGGCTCGTTGGGGTGATTCCCGTGGGATGGTATAACATCGCCAATACTGGGGGCCAGAAGGCGCGCCGTCTGCCAGAATTACTGTTGTCGCCGGTTATGGCGGCGGCCTCAGAACTCGATGCCAGAGGCCATCGGGAGAAGCTGCGGGAGTTCTATTACCGGTCACACAAGTACCTGGCCTTTCTCAGCGTACCAACGGTGGTCCTGGCCGCAGTTCTTTGCCGACCATTTGTAAAATTATGGCTGGGCACGCAACTGAATGTCGTCGCCATTCCGTTCGCCCTCCTGGTCCTTGCGAACGTAATAACTGTAACGACCGGCCCCGGCGCTCTCATCTTCATCGGCCAGGGGGAATTGGCCCCCGCGGTGATTGCAGCCCTCTCTACGACCGCCCTGAACCTGGTGATCAGTTTCTTCCTGATTCGATCGTACGGTTTTACCGGCGCCGTCTTGGGGACTCTCGCCTCAGCGTGTGTAGGTGCGGGCCTCTTCATCTACCTTTTTCATCGCCATACTGGTTATCCTTATAAACGGCTGTTCACGGAATCGTACCTAAAGCCATTAGGCGCCTCATTAGCGGGCGCGGTTGCGTGTTTCCTGATTGGTCCTCCGCAACACACTGGTTGGGGTGGGCTCGTGCTCAAGGCCGTCGTCTTTGGAGTCATCTACCTCATGACTCTCATCGTTACAAGATTCTTTGATGGCTTCGACTTGAAGCAGGTCGGCAGGTTATTGCCGGTCTTTCGCCCAGCTAGGGGGGGCCTGCCGGAGCAGTAACTCCTTAGAATTGGGGATTGCACGCTCTTTTCTTGATCAGTGAATTAGGGGGCGCCACGCATGACAGGCTCAGTGAAAAAACTCATTCCCCTCCCCGTTAAACAAAGGATCAAGAAGATCAGAAACCGCCTGGCAAATAGGCACAGGACTCGCTTGTTCCGCGCCCTTGCCCCGCTTGTCCCGGGGGTGGAAGATATGTTCGACGGTCCGCAGAGTATGGAGGAGTTCAAGCGCAACGGCGACGAGTTCCTCGAAATTTACACTCAAGTATGCGGCCTCCAGCCTGACGAGAAGATGCTGGATGTTGGTTGCGGGATCGGGAGGAAGACACTGCCCTTGACCCAGTACCTGAATGAGAACGCAGTCTACGAGGGCATTGATATAACAAAAATGGGGATCGACTGGTGTCGCGAAAGGATCACGCCTCGGTATCCCAATTTTCATTTCCAGCATATCGACGTTTACAATAAGCATTACAACCCCAGTGGGAAGGTGCAGCCCTCACAATATAAATTCCCTTATGCTGACGAGTTTTTCACCTTCGTGATGCTCGGCTCTGTCTTCACCCACATGTCGCCTGATGACGTGGAGAACTATCTCTCAGAAGTCTACCGCGTACTAAGAAAAGGCGGTCGCTGTTTAATCACGTATTTTCTACTTAACGAGGAATCATTGCGGCGGATCGAGGTTGGTGAGAGTACCCTCGATCTCGGGTATGTGTCTGACAAGTACCGCACGATTTCCCTTGACGTTCCAGAGCAGGCGATCGCCTTTGACGAAGGCTGGATCAGAGATCTATACGGTAAGTTAGGACTGGGAATAACGCGCATCGACTACGGTTCATGGTGCGCACGCGCGCGCTATCATAGTTACCAGGACCTTATTTTAGGGAAGAAGGATTGAGCCGTTCGGAAATGAGAATTGCTGTTTTCCACAACCTACCCTCGGGCGGCGCCAAGAGAGCCTTGTATAACCTCGTAAAATGCTTGGCAAAGGCCGGCCATGTGCTCAACGCGTTTATCCCCTCCACGGCCGACGAGAGCTTCTGCCCATTAAGGGATATCGTGAGCGGCTATCGGATTTTCCCTGTCCGCCAGACGACCATCGTTACCACGGCTTTGGCCCTACGCCGCTCTCTTCAGCTAGGTCGACGGCTGATGGAACAAGAGCGGACTCAGAAATCCATAGCGAATGCCATCAACGCTGGTTCCTACGACGTCGTGCTAAGCGAACAGGATTATTGCACCCTGTCACCCTTCGTGTTGAAGTTCTTGGCTGGACCCAGCCTTTACTACTGCCAGCAGCCAAACAGGTCTCAAGAGGCATTCGTGCAAATGATTGCGGGTTCTGGGGCAGGGACGCGCCGGACTCAGTGGCTTAGGCGGAAGAGAGACGATTTTCGTGACCGGCAAAAGGTCGATCACGACAAGCTGAACGCATCGTTCGCGTCCTACATTGCCGCGAACTCTTATTTTTCCCGAGAGAACATCCTGAGAGCGTATGGACGCAACGCGTTCGTGTCGTACCTGGGAACAGACGTCGATCTCTTTCGGCCTCTTTCGCTGCCCCGAGACAATTATGTTCTCTCCGTTGGGTCTTGCATGATCCAGAAAGGTTACGATTTCCTCATCCGCTCCTTAAGCATGATTGACGCCGGGATACGGCCCAGCCTGCTAATTGCCTCGAACATGACAGACGCAGCCTGGGAGGCTCATCTCCATCAACTGGCATCGAAGCTTGGTGTGGAGCTGAGCATTAAGAAGTGCATTTCCGACAGAGATCTTGTTCACCTGTATAACAGCGCGAGGCTTTTCGTTTATGCTCCGTACCTCGAACCCTTTGGCTTAGCACCTTTGGAAGCGATGGCTTGCGGTACCCCCGTCGTTGCTGTGAAGGAGGGAGGGGTAAGAGAGAGCGTGCTTCACAATGAGACAGGAATTCTGACGGAGAGAGATGAGGAGGCATTCGCCCTGGCAACGACTGAACTGCTTCGAGATGATGCCCAGAGAGAACGCTTGGCGTATAGGGGACTGGAGGTAGTTCAGAGCTTCTGGACCTGGACACACGCTGCGCAGAGGCTGGAATTGCATTTATCACGGGCTGCCCGCCTTGGCCGAGCATGAACGCGGAGGACTCATGACGACCCAACCTGTGCCTTCCGCCGGGAGCACGGAGTTTGCTCATGTCACGCCGGATACCGTCTACATCTGACTGCGTTCCTCCTAGGATTGCTCCCCCTCGGGAAGTAAGCCCCAGGCCATTTTGGTCGGTCATGATTCCCACGTATAATCGTACGCGGTACCTGGAGAAAACTCTAAGAAGCGTCCTGGAACAGGATCCAGGTCCTCGGGAGATGCAGATCGAGGTCGTTGACGACGCCTCCACCGATGGCGATGCCGAGGCGATGGTCCGGAGGATCGCGGCTGGCCGGGTCGTTTTTTTTCGTCAGGCCCACAACCTGGGGATAATCGCGAACTGGAATAGCTGCGTTGAGAGGTCAGTGGGTCGGTGGGTGCACATTCTGCATAATGATGACGTGGTCTTTCCGGGTTTTTATGAGCGGCTAAGAAACGGCTTAATCGACCGCGATGATGTTGGGGCTGCGTTCTGCCGCCACGTCCTCATTGACGAGAACGACAGTTGGCTTGGGATATCTGAGTTGGAGAGATCGACGCCCGGCATCTTGCAGGACTTCATCGAGAAGATCGGGGTTAGTGTAAGAGTCCAGTGTCCAGCAATAACGGTCCGGCGGACCGTTTACGAGAAGCTGGGTGGATTCCGAGGAGATCTTCCGTACGCCGGAGACTGGGAGATGTGGAAGAGGATCGCAGTGAGCTATCCTTTCTGGTATGAACCGACGATATTGGCCGCCTTCCGCGTTCACTCCCGGTCATACACCCAGGTTTTGATAAGGTCAGGTGAGACAATTGCAGATGTGGGGCGTTGCATTGCGATCAGCCACCCGCTACTGCCTCCTGATCGTGCCGAAGACATCTCGCGGCAAGCTCGAGAAGTGCTGGCCGCTAGGGCGCTTGAGGACGCCCTCGTATGCGCCCGAAGACTCGCTCTTGCGAGCGCCGTCCAACATCTCTGGCAGGGGCTAAGGTACAGTGGTTCTCTTAGTTTGATCAAGGCGTTTCTGTTGCTGCCCGCTCGGATTGCATGGAGGGCGGTGCGCCAAGTCTACGCGGCGGCCAAGAGACTATTTGCCGGAGACTGAAGCTGGCCTTGTTGGCGTTTGCCCTGAGAGCCTTGCGGATGGTGCGAGTCTTGCTCGGCAGTCTTGCCTATGAGCGCAACACTTAGCGTAGTCGTTTGTACACACAACAGATGCAAGTTACTGAAGAACTGTCTTAAAGGCCTTGCCAGCCAGCAGTTTGAAATGTCGTCGTTAGAAGTAATCGTTGTGGACAACGCTTCGACAGATGCGACAAAGGACGTGGTAGAAGTGTTCACAAGAGGGATTCTCCCTCTCCAGTATGTCTATGAAGGGCGTCGAGGCGTTTCGCGTGCTCGAGCTACCGGATTTCGTAACTCGACGGGGCGTTACATAGCCTATATTGATGACGATGTACAGGCCCCTCCTGGGTGGTGTGCCGCGATTTGCCAAGCGTTCGAACAGAATGCGGAGGCTTATCACGGGAAACTCGCCGCCTTGGGGGGACCCGTAGAGCCTGTATTTGAAACAGGCAGGCCGCCCTGGCTCACTGCGGACTTGGAACAGTACTATGCAAGACTTGACCTCGGCAACGCGTTGCAGCTCTTCCCCCCAGGCTGCTGTCCCATAAGCGCCAACACGGCGTTGCGCCGCGAAATCCTCAAGGATCACCCCTGGGATGAAAGCCTCCTTATGTGTGAGGACGTCGAGTTGTTCAATCGCCTTACTGCCAGCGGGTTTGTCTACCTTTATGTCCCGGCCATGCGCGTGAGTCATTTTGTTCCAGCCGAGAGATGCACTGTCGAATGGCTTCTAGCACGTTATCACTCTGAGGGCTTATATCAGAAACACGTCCGCCATGGGTTTTTGCCTAAGGCGCGCCTGATGGGCAGGGCCAGCCTGGAGCTGCTCCGTTTCAGTGCATGTTTGCTCTTCGGAGGCGAGCAGCATAGGCTCTTCCGCCGCTGCAAACTAAAGTTTCAAGTGGGCATTCTTGAAGGATTGGTAAAGGTTTGGGGCGTTCCAGAGGATTATCGCGAGAGATTTAAGCCGCCCAAGTCTGGTTAAAGGGACTGCCTGTTGGTGACCAGCATGCAACTTAGAGGCTAGGTATCAATTCCGAGGAAGGGGTGCGACCGTGATCCGCCGTACGTGGGATGAAGAGATCGACTTAGTTGACTTTGAGGGTTTGAAGCTCTTCATGTTCAAGAGCGACTACTTATATGACCACGCCATACCCAACACACGGAAGAACCAGTCACTCCGCGATTACCAACAATCCACCCGCCTACATGGCTTCCCTCAGTCGGTAGTGCGACCCGACAACGCCGGAAGCCTCGCCCAAGCGCGGTACGGCGTCTATCTGTTTATGCATCATCTGTGGCAGCAAAGGGTCGACTTCGCGGTATTGGACATCGGCAGCCACGTTGGGGAGTTCAGCCTGAAAATAGCAAACTGCATTCGAACCTTTGCGCAAGCCAACCGAGTCATAGCCTTCGAACCTACCGAGGTGGGTGAGTTGGTGCGCTACAGCATAGAACTCAACGGCTTGGGAGACATTGTGAAGCACGAAGACCTAGCCGTCTCAGATTTTGACGGCCTAATGTTATTTACCTATACGCGCGGGTACTCCGACGGGGGCCACATCATTCAGGAAGATGCTGGCGCTCAAGGCGGATTCGGCCGGCTGAGCCATTTCTGGCGCCAGTCTATGAGAGGGAAATCTCTGAAAAGCAAGATTGAATGCGTGAGCAAGGTACTACGGAGCAAACTCGGTCGATTGGCACCGGGGAGGCGGCGCATCTCATCGAGTACCCTGGTCGTCCAAACCGTCGATATCATAAGCTACCTGGAACGGCGCCATTGCGAGCAGCACCTATTCGTAAAGATTGACGTGGAAGGGTCCGATTCGGTGATCATTAGTCGCCTGTTGCAGCTCCTTCCCACGAGGCTTATCTCCATCATTTTCGAATTCGCGCCTACCCAGGTGGTCGGCGGTTTCGCGCAAGCTCAATCCTATTTGGAAGGTTTATCTCAATCTTTTCACTTGCTCGACCTCTTTTATGTGTCAAATCCCACTCGGTTCAACCTCATAGCTCCCACCGGAATTCGCCGATTTGTGATCGAGGTTGCGAGCCGGGAGCCTGGGTATAGTGACGTCTTTATGCTTGACAAGCGGACCCCCGAATGCGACCAGCTACTCCACCGCTTGTCCTCGCTGAGCACGGAACCGGACCGGATGGTATTGTGAACTCGGTCTTGAGCGTTGCTTGCGGCTGTGGAAAAACACGGGCGCGAGACCATGCGCCGGAAGGAGTTGGTGTGCCTGATGAGAATCGGCATTAGTGCTCTCCCTTTGTCGCGCGTGCGCGCAGGGACCGCTCGAGTGATCCAGTGCGTCATCGAGGAGCTGCGCAAGATCGACTCCGAGAATTGCTATTACCTTTACTCCGACCGCGACTTCGAACTCCCTTGGGAGGGCAGCCGCTGGCATAAACGGATCCGCCCCGGGCCTCCTTTCCTGCCGGGTACGTTGTGGCTGCAAACCGTGGGGCGACGGATGATCATTCGTGACCGGCTCGATCTATTCTGGGGCACTGTTGATCTGCTGCCTCTCGGGCTTCCCCTAGCGCTCGCGAAGGTTCTCACGATTCACGACCTCACCTGGCCTCTCTACTCTAAGATCGCCACTTGGTTCCACCGGTCCATGTTCTGGCTATTCTTCGAGCGGTCTACGCAACAAGCGGACAGGATTATCGCAGACTCTCAATCCACGGCACGAGATCTCGAGCGAATCTTCGCGGTGCCAGCGTCAAAGATCGAAGTCATCTACCTGGGGGTCGGCGCAGCCCACCGGCCACAGGATTCTCGCGCCGCCGCCGAGTTTATAGCCGCCAAGTACGGGGTGTCGAAGGACTATATTTCGACGGTGGGTACAATCGCGCCGCACAAGAACCTCATCACCCTGGTTCGGGCTATGAAAATTCTGCGCGGGGCTGGCGAAGTCTCCCCGCAGCTTCTGGTGGCGGGCGCAAAAGGCAGCAAAATCTCGAGTTTTCTCAATGCTGTCCAATCTCTCGGACTGACCGACAAAGACATTCGTCTCCTGGGCTATGTGCCGGATGAAGACCTACCCATGCTATATTCGGGAAGCAGTGTATTCGTACTTCCTTCACTTTACGAGGGATTCGGTCTCCCGCTGGCGGAGGCAATGGCTTGTGGAGTCCCGGTCATTGCTTCCAACACATCTTCCATTCCGGAGGTGGTGGGCGACGCGGGCCTGCTGGTTCCACCTACCCAACCGGAAGCATTCGCGGACGCGATCTTGCGGGTGAGGAGCGATACGGACTTACGGAAGGCAATGATCGAGAAGGGGCTCGGCCGGGCCGCCTGTTTTCGCTGGGACAAAGCAGCTGGCCAACTCTTGGAATGTTTGCGCAAAGCGATGGCAGAGAAGCGTTCCGAAAGGCGGCTCGATGAGAATCGGCATTGACGCTCGGGCGCTTTCGGCACAGGCTGCTGGAGTCCCCAGGGTCGTGAGCAGTCTCGTGCGCGAGATTGAAAGGCTCGATCAGGAGGACTCCTTCTACCTTTATTCACACCGCGAATTCAAGCTTCCTTTTGAAAACCCCCGATGGCAGAAACGAATCGGATCGCAGGCCTCTCGTCTTCCCAGCATCGTCTGGTTCTGGACGGAAGCAAGAGGGGCGATCCTGAAGGACGATTTGGATGTTTTTTGGAGCGCTCTGTATATTCCTCCTCTCTCTGTCCCTTCGAATGTCGCAAAGATTCTAACCGTACACGACCTCGAGTCGCGCCTCTCACCGGAAACCATGAGCCTGAAAACCTACTGTGGCCACCGCTTGCTCGTCTGGCCGTCGGTCCGGCAAGCAGACAGGATTATCGCGGATTCGGAGTCAACGGCACGAGACCTCCAGCGGGTGTCGAACGTTTCTGAATCGAGAATTGAAGTCATTCACCTCGGGGTTGGCTCGGAATACAAGCCCCATGACCCCGAAAGGGCTGCTCGATATATAGCCAGCAAATATGGGGTGTCGAAGCATTACGCGCTTGCTGTGGGGACGGTCCAACCCCGGAAGAACTTGGTCACCCTCGTCGAAGCCATGCAGATCCTGCGCGACCGTGGGGAAGGCTTTTTTCAGCTTGTAGTGGCGGGGGTAAGAGGCTGGAAAAACACCAAACTGGACGAAACCATAAGACGCCTTGGCCTGACTGGCGAGCACATTCGTTTCCTGGGTTTTGTGCCGGAGGAAGACCTGCCCGTGTTATACTCAGGGAGTTGGTTATTTGTATTTCCTTCGCATTATGAGGGTTTTGGGCTCCCTCTGGTGGAAGCGATGGCTTGCGGGGTTCCGGTCGTAGCTTCAAACACATCTTCCATTCCAGAGGTTGTGGGGGATGCAGCCTTATTAGTTCCTCCTACTGAGCCCGAGGCATTCGCGGAAGCAATCATACGAGTGAGGAGCGACAAGGTCTTAAGGAAGGCGATGATCGAAAAGGGGCTCAGCCGGGCGGCCTGTTTTCGCTGGGACAAAGCAGCAGGCCAGCTTTTGGAGTGTATGCGGCGCACGGTCGCGGAGAAGCGTTCCGGGAACCGGCATGATTGATTTTTGACAATGCTACGGTCCGCTCGGCCGCTTGGGAGCCAAGAGTCGAGAAGTTGCGCTGGCCGTGGCCTTCGACTTTCGACCTTCGACTCTCGACTTTGGACGGAGTAAGCAGTGGGCCACGAACCAATCAAGGTTCTGCAGGTCGTACGGGCCGTACCGGGCGGCGGGGCCGAGGATTGGCTGCTGAAGGTCACGCGGCAAATTGACCGCGAGCGCTTCAAGTTTGATTTTTGTGCCCTCTGGCCGCCGTCAGCAAGCTTCCGTGATGAGGTCGAGGAGATGCGGGGGCGAGTTATTGACTGCCCCTTCTCTACCAATCTGGCGACCTTCCCTCTTCGCTTTCGCCGGATTCTTCGCGCGGGGCGCTACCACGTGGTGCATTCTCATGTCGGCTGGCCCTCCGGGCTCGTCCTATGGCAAGCGAGTCTCGAAGGGATCCCAAAGCGGATTGCCCACAGCCACAATAGTGACGACCTCAACCCTCGCACCCTGCTAAGAAACACCTGGCGTGCAAGCATGCGAGCTGGGATTCGAAAATACGCAACTGCCGGCTTGGCCTGCTCCGTTGCGGCGGCGAGATTCCTGTTTGGCCCCCGGTGGGCGTCGGACCCGCGCATCCGCGTCTTCCACTGTGGAATCAATTTGGAGGTATTTCGCACCGCCCCATCGCGGCAAGAAGCGCGAAATGAGCTTGGGATCCCGGTTGAGGCGCCGGTAGTGGGACACGTGGGTCTGTTCGCAAGGAGAAAGAACCAAGCCTTCTTGCTGGCGGTGGCGCGGGAAGTCCTCAAGGCGCGGCCGGATGTGCGATTCTTGATGGTGGGCGATGGTCCCTCACGCCCTCAAATCGAGGCCATGGCGCGCGAATTTGGCATCGAAAAGAATGTAGTCTTCACCGGTCAACGGTCGGACGTGCCTCGCCTGATGCTGGCGGCGATGGATGTGTTTGCTCTACCCTCTATCGAGGAGGGCTTAGCAATCGTATTGACTGAAGCGCAGGCGGCCGGACTGCGCAGCGTTGCTTCTATCGTCATCCCCCCCGAGGCAGCCGTGGTACCTGGCGCCGTCGAGTATCTCCCTTTGTCTGAGGGCCCAAAACCCTGGGTGGCGTCCTTATTACGATTGCTGGAGAGTGGCCGAGTGGAGAAGGAGATGGCGTTCCGCACCCTCGAGCCGACCGATTTCAACATCCGGCACTCATGTGCGGAACTTACCCGGATGTACGACCGGGCGATTGACGATTGATGATCGTCGATCGACGATTGCCGATACTCGAAAATCAAAACTCGAAACTCATAAGTGACCACGTTCCTAACCGATAAGGCCGAGTTTCAGTTTTCGAATTTCGAGTTTCGCTTTGCGATTTTCGAGTTTCGCTTTTCGGTTTTCGAATTTCAGCGATAGCGACGGAGGATAGTGGGTGGGCAAAACCGCTGGTTCTTACATTCCGGAAGCGATTAGCCGTACAGTAGAAAAAGGGCAACTGGCCCCGGAGTTAAGGAACCCGAAAGTCGTCATATTTGCGCCCTTCTTCTTCCAAGTGCTTCGGCTGGCGTTTTTTTTCGGGGCCGCATACAGCTACTATAACAATAGCCCGGGGCTCGCGTGGCTGCTCGGAATCCTTCTGGTTCACTCCTTCCTGGATCCGCAATGCTACAGGAAGCCTAACCTCATGCATGCCTATCTAGTGTTTACGGTGGTCTTTTATTACTGCCGATGGGTCATGGCGTGGGGACAAGTGGGAGTCACCTTCTATAAAGAGGACGCTCCGGCCTGGGTGAGGGTGCTCAAGGATATTGTCTGGGTAGGTTTCGTAGCCATTGTCGGTTTCCGGGCATTGTCGCGTCGGCGGTTCGATCGCCATATGCCGCTTTGGTTTACCCCCCGAGGGATGGTCCTGGTTTTTCTGGCGCTCGTTTACCTCGCCTTGCCGGCTCTTTCTTTGATCTACGCACGCGGCAGCGTATTTGATATTGTCCTGATCGACATGAGGTATCCTCTGGAGTACGTTCCCTTTGTGTTTCTGTTTCCCTTTGTCTTGCGTGGTCAAAGCTCGGTCCGGTATCTCCGCGTCTTTGTTCCCTTGATCATCCTCTCCCTCCTGTTCCTCGGGGTGGAGAGGTTTTCAGGCCGCCAGACAGGCTTTGGCGGAGCAGGCCTCTATGCCCGCTATGGCTCCATCTTTGGCTCCCCCAACGATTTCGGATTGTTCATGACGCTTTCAATCACAGCCTTCCTCGCCCTTTTAGCTGAAAGGGCCATAAGATGGTCTCTCAAGTTGGTCGGGCTCTTGGGCCTGTGCGTGTTCGCGCTCGCGTCCACTGTATCCTTGAGCGCCATTTTTTCCATGGTGTTCTCCGCATTTACCTTGGTGCTTTTTGCGCGCAACAAGGCTAAGAGCGCGGCAGCGGTGCTCGCGGTCGTGGTCTTGGCTGCGGGGCTCTATTTCGCCTTCCCCCAGGCTGGTGTTCCCACGTATCTTAGGGAGCGACTTGAGAGCCTCTCGACCCTCAAGGAGAGGAGCGAAAACGAGCATTACGTGAGCGTCATTGACACTGAGGCGGCCATCGCACGGTTTGAACCGGTGGAATATGTGGTAGGCACTCTCCAGTCGCGCAAGGACATCATGCTCCCTGAGACATACTACCTCAGGGCATTTTACATTCGGGGAGGTATCAGTCTTCTGATTCTGTTATCCATCATAGGCCTCACGCTCTTCGAAGCCCACCGCAGGTACCGCGCGGCACTCGGAAATCCCCAGAGAAGGGCTTTGTTCTTGACGGCCTTCCTGGGCGTCGCCGCGTTCTCTTTTGCGGCATTGTTCATTCCCTACTTCGACATCTTCCCCTCGAATTTTTATTTTTGGTTTCTGACGGCAATTATCTGGTGCGAGCCCATGAACGAAAAGGAAGTCGCCGCAACACATGCAGCCCGGCCTCACCAGTTGGTCGGTGTGAGAGGGCAGAGGTTGGCGACTCGGCTTGGTGGCTGATGAAGAAAGGCAGGCTTATGAACGGGTCCCAGTCGGGGGCTGAGCCGCAGCCCAAGAGGAGACTCTCCACAGAGGCCACAAAGAGGAGCGGAGTTGTTTTTCTCCATGGTCTCCGTGTCCTCTGTGGTGGATGTCTGGCTGCGCTTCTCTCTCTGAGCCCTCGTCCCGCCTGGGCTTCTGATGTTTTTGCCGGGCTTCTCGGTGTGCACGGAAACCAGTCGCAAACCCTCCATGTCGCCCCTCGTCTGATCCAGCAATTCGGCGCCTCATTGCAGCAGAATGGCGGGGCGGGGCTTCCGGGGGATTCCGAGAATATCCGATGGGCTGACCACTTCCCCGGAAGCAATCTAGGCGCGCGGATCAACGCTGCGGATTCCGACCTAGGAAAGGAAGCGGGGGAAATCTGGGTGGGCCGGCCAGGAACAGTGGAAACGCGTGTTACCCTCTCCTCGAACCATGTCCTGCGTCTTCTCGCGCCGACCACATGGAAGGCCGGTATCGTGGTTCAGAACGGCAATTCGGTTTTCGGCAATGGCTGCGCTTCTTCGATCAGTTTAGCCTTCTCGTCACCCGGGCCCCTCATCTCTGGGAAGGGCATTTCCAATCTAAAAGTAGGGAACCTCTGCGTCAAAGCCCCGCCCCAATCAAGCGGGTATGTAGTGGTGTCCGTTGAGGCGGGCCGGGGAGTCGAGTTGGCCGGTTGCCATACCGAGAACGTCCGCTTGTGCGAGTGGGGCTCCTCGTATGACATCAAGGTGATCGGAAACACGGCGATTTCGGACAGGAATGATGCTCCTGCAGGGGCAGCCGTTGGCATTACTTTTACACAGGGGGTCGTCGCGAGTGACAACATCATTCGCGGCTTTGTCCATGGCTTCCAGTGGTGGGGTGGAGACGCAAATCCCCAAAAGGGGCAGGGCGCGGTGGCGAACCCGCGGGGCGCCCGCAACCTCTCCTTCATCGGCAACACAATCTCCAATGTAGGAGGAGCGGGGATTTGGGGCAGCATGGGTGAAGGCATCGTCGCTTCCGGCAATATAATCGAAAACTGTGGCGACGTTTGCCTCGACTCGGAAGGGAGCAACTCCGTCGTCTTCTCGAACAACTATGTAAAGGACGGAGCCAACGGAGCCATCTCGACTTTTTTTTATAACCGGGACGTATTGATAACCGGGAACACCGTGGTCTCCAGTTCCGCTTCGAAGCCGTTGCTCCGCACCTATACGCCCGGCCAAAGCGCGCCCTATGATCGTGACGTTCAAGTGGTCGGCAACCACTTTACCTGCCTCGATACATCTCCCTGCTTCATCAATTCAACGACGGGCCTGCCCGAGAGGTTCGTTTTCAAAGACAACGCCTTGCGCAATGTCACCTTGGACATATCCGACGCCAACCCTAAGCATATTGTCGTGATTACTGGCAATGACTTCCTGTTTGATGTGGCTGCTTCCAGGGTGCCGGGAGCTATCAGAGTGGCCCGCAACTACTCCTTGTCGCCTGGCGTACCGGGTTACTGCGACATCTTGAACAACACAGTGCGCTCGAACGTGCCGCAGTCGCCCGGAAGCGCGGCCATATTCGTCTATCAGGACGATCCCGAGATCGCCCCCTTGACCATTATTGAAGGCAATCGCCTGGTTGGGCTGCACCCTTTCCCAATCGATGTTGCGGTGGGGGGTGGGAGCAAGAATCCCGCGGTGAAGCCTTTATTCTTGATTCGCAACAATCTGATGGGAGCAGGTAGTTTTACTTGGCTCGACCAAGATAACCCCAGGTCGATTGTTAAGTCGGAGGGAAACTACGGTAGCGACTCTACTCCTTTCGCTACGGGAGCTTTATCTCATCAATAAACGAAGCGCTAGCTTTCAATGAGAACTTTCGATGCCCAAATCATCGATGGGATTCATGACTAATAGCGGAAACATGCCCGGCGGAGGCTCTAAATTGCCAGAAATCAAGTCTCTGGTTAGGTCGGCCAGAATGGGCAAGGCTGCCGGCGCTAAGGACGTGGAGCACATGGATGGAGCCGCCGCAGCCTTTACTTACATCTGCGTCGCCAACCTGGTCGCCTCCCGGTGGCATGCTGGAGAGATCACCGCACCCGTTCTGGATTGGGGTTGCGGTTACGGACAAGTCTCCTGGCTCCTCAGGGAAAGAGGAGTGGAGGTGCTTTCATATGACGTACAGGAGCGTCCCGCACGGGTACACATGCCGCCAATAAACTCTGTTGACATTAAATACGGAAATGATCCCGTGCACCTTCCTTATCCTTCCGCGTCTATTGGAGCGGTCCTCTCAGTGGGGGTTCTCGAACATGTGCCGGACATCACTGGTTCTCTCTGGGAAATAAACAGAGTGCTCCGTCTGGGGGGTACATTCTTTGTGCTTATGCTCCCCAATCGTTACTCTTGGGCGGAGTGGATCGCGGACGTGCGAGACGTGTCAGCGCATCCGGTGAAGTTCACCTTTCGCACAGCAGAGAGTCTGTTGACCTCTCACGGGTTTGAGGTTGAAAGGCGATGGAAACGCAATTTCCTCCCGAAAAATCTAACCGGACTACCCCAGTGGTTTAAGTGCGCCTACGGCAGCCTCTTTCGGCAGATCGAAGCCCTCGACAAGCTGCTCGCTAACGTCCCTCCGGCGTCGCTATTTAGCGGGGTATTGGAGTTCATTGCGCGTAAGCGTCTGTCTTTGGAGCCTAACGGAGGCGTGGCGCAGCCAGGCAAGTGATGGGCAGCCTTCTCACATAGATGCCAGAATGGTGGAGAGTTCTGGCGTTGGCACTTACGTCGGAAACTTAGTCGAGAAGCCTGCAGCAACCGAGAATGGATATGCAATCAACGTAATTTGCCGCGGGAAATAACTGCTCCATGGCTTAACCCGGTATAGATTTCGGCTCGTCCTGGCGAGGTCACCTATTTACAGCGTAAGCGAGCAAGGGGAAATAGGGCGGGTCGGCCGGCCAGTGCTGTCGGGCGGTGGGCGACTAGCTGTGCCTTGATTGAGATGGTAAGCTTCAGAATCGGAGAGCGGTTTGGCTGAAGTGTGGAGTGTTCACTCGAGGCTGGCTCATCCGACCGACGGAGTGCAGCTAGCGAACACTGGCTAGGTAAACATGGCTACTCCTGTACACCTCATTGTCAAACTCGGCGCCATCGGAGACGTGGTGATGGCCCTTCCGGCTGTCAAACTGTTCAAAGAAAGGACGGGGGGCGAGATTCATTGGATGTGCGGCAGGACAGCCGCGCCGCTTCTTCGACACTTTCCGTTCATCGACCAGTTGGTTGAAGTTAACGACGGGGCTCTCCTGAGTGGGTCCTGGCTGGCGTCTCTTGCGGAAATTGCGAGAGTCTGGACCAAGGTGGCGGGACGGCGGTACGACACCTGCGCGGTTCTCTATTACGATTGGCGGTATCGTCTGCTCGTCGTTCCCGTGCAGAAAAGACGACTGGTTACGTTGTCTCACTTGAAGCGCGCTCGAACTCTGCTCCACGGGCGTTATCATGGTGACGAATACGCCCGGATACTTCTGGGCGAGGATGGCATGCGTCCAGATCGGCTAGGCCCCGTCAGGCCGAGCGGCGGGTTTCCGGCGACGCCGCTCCCGAGAGGAATTCCGAAGCGGGTCGCCCTGGTTCCCGGAGGATCACGGAATGCTCAGCGTGATTCCCCACAACGCCGCTGGCCCCTTTCTTACTATGTGGAAGTCTCGACCGCTTTGGTCGCGCGCGGTTACGAGGTGGTTCTGGTCGGCGGACCCGATGACTCATGGGCTTCGCAAGCCTTCGAGGGTCTTCCTGTAAAGGATTTTATCGGCCACCTAAGCCTCGTCGAGTCGATTGCGCTTTTCGATAGTTGCGACCTTGTTATCTCGCACGACACCGGGCCGTACCATCTGGCAACTCTTTCCACGGCAGCGATCCTGGCTTTGTTCGGTCCCGTCAATCCGGCGGAACGCGTGCCTAACCGCCCGGCACTCCGTGTCCTTTGGGGCGGAGAAGGGCTGGCATGCAGGCCTTGCTATGACGGCCGTGCATTCGCGGTGTGCCCCGACAATCTGTGCATGAAGGAGATCTCTCCCCGCATGGTGTTAGCGGCTGCCGAAGAGATGCTTGCCGATGCCAGCGCGCCTAGTGACGCCGGATGCCAGGGTGACATACCTTGAGATTTGGCCCGAATGAGACTGTACCGACCAGAGACGAGCCCCTCGCTGGCCCAAGCGACAGCGCTATGCAAAGATGGGACGATTCGAAGTTTCAAGTGATATGCAGCTTGGTGCTTTTCTGGTTCTGCTTGGCCACCAGGATTCCTTTCCGGCCAACTTTCCTGTCCGGCTGGGACCCCGTCGAGTTTGCCCTGGCAATACACCGCATCGATATCATCCACCACCGACCCCACCCCCCAGGATACATCTTGTATGTTGGCATGGCAAAGTTGTTGTCCTGGTTTGTTCATGATCCCAACCTGGCCCTTACAACATTGGCTGCCCTCTTTTCCGCTCTGTCAACAGTGCTTATTTTCCTCCTCGCCTTTTACATGTACGGTAGACGCACGGCGTTGCTTGCGTCGGTGATTTGGGTTACATGCCCCTTAGTGTGGTTCCATGGACTAGTCGGCGAAATGTATGCTGCTGCTGGATTTGGTAGCTTGGCGACCGCTCTTACGGTTTTCCTGTTCTTGAGGTCGCCAAGCCGGACGACGGCAGCATGGGCAGGGGCGGCATATGGACTGGCGGCAGGGCTTAGACCAGACCAGCTTCTCCTGCTGGCTCCCCTGTTTCTATTGCCATTTTGGCGTTCTCCTGCGTGTCGGCGATGGGCCTCTTTCGCGTTCTGTCCTGCGTTCGCCTTCTATGCCGCCTGGTATATACCGACCCTCGCGTCCGTCGGCGGCTATAGGAATTACTCCCAACTTGTCGGGACACAGTTTTCCGAATCCGTTGGAAGGGGGAGTGTTTTTTTCGGTGCGCCGCCGGCCGCGCATGTTTGGATGGTCACACTCCTAATTAGCGGCCTGGCTTTGGGTTTGTTGCCGCTTTTAGTAATACTCCCCGTCCCGTGGGCGCTGCGGAGGCCCCGCGCCCAGGCGAGCTGGAGCGGATGGAACGAGGCCCTCCTGCTTGCTGTTTGGGCGGGGCCATTCCTTCCCTTTTACAGCCTTATTTTCATTTCGAAGGTCGGATACTGCATCGCGTGCTTACCACCCCTCCTCTTAGCGCTGTCGAGATGGGTTGTTGTCAGGGTGGTCGGGCCGGATCAGCGTGGGGCTGAGAAGTTTTGGTCTCTCGTGTCCTTGTCCGTTGTCGTGAACGCAAGTGTTTTCCTCTTCGTTCCAAGACTTCCTGATCCAATGGCCACACAAAAGCCTTACAGACTTTCGCAGCTTTTGCGCGAATCGGCGAACCTGTCGATCCTTTCGTGTGAATACGATCAGATTCGTTTCGATCAATCGGTAAAGGACAGATACGTCCCACAACTCCAAAAACTTCTCTTGAGGGCTGATTCCGCTATCGTCCTTGTACAAAGCATGCCGCGAGAATGTTTGAACTCTCTCTTCCTTGATTACTATTTTGCGTCCGTACCGGTCTATGCGGTGATTGGCCTGAGCGCCGCAGTCCCCGGAGTTCATTACCCGCTCAAGGTAGGTCCTAGCGACTCTGCCATCCAATCTGGATGGCGTGAGGGGGGAAAAGGGGGCGAGCCCAACCCGACATTGGCAGTCGCAAAAGAACGCGTGCTCCTGCTCTACTCGCGGAGTCTGCACGTTTCGGTGAATGAGAGAGATGGAAGCCGACGGGAGCTCGTGACCAGCGGCCGGAATGATCGCTCAGACATCTACCAAGTCTTTGTCCTGCATTTGACGCCGACCTCCTCGGTAGATATCACGTCGGATGGACAGACGATATCGATTGTGGAATGACCACGGCCACACAACTGCCACCGTGTTTACCGATCAGATTCCTCTTGAAGTGTATCTCGGACGCTGCAAGAATGATCTTCCCACAGGCTGCCCGGTTCACGTTTGTCAGGTCCACCTATGAGTGACGACGGAAAAATAGAACAAACCGGCCCCACGAACCAGGGATTGCGAGTTGCACAACCACCGGACCTTCTCTCCGCATTGCGGGTGGCCATCGTTCACTATTGGTTTGTGAGGGTCAGGGGCGGGGAGCGCGTCTTGGAGGGATTGGCCGGCATGTTCCCCCAGGCGGATATTTTCACCTTGGTGCTCGACCCTAAAGCGCTTCCGCCATCGCTACAGTCACGCAAGTTCACGACCTCCTTCTTACAGAAAATTCCGGGGATCAGGCGTCACTACAAGAAATTCCTACCTCTTTTCCCTCTCGCGCTCGAGCAGTTCAGGCTGGACGAGTACGACCTTGTAATCAGTTCGGAGTCCGGAGCCGCGAAAGGAATTCTGACTCGTCCCCACACCTGCCACATCTGCTATTGCCACACACCAATGCGCTACCTCTGGGATATGTATGATCAGTATCGCGCAAAGAAAGGGATGGGCATAGTCTCGCGCTCCGTTTTCTGCCTCGCGGCACATTACATGCGAATGTGGGATCTTGCGGCGGCGGCTCGCGTTGACTATTTCGTGGCGAATTCTAAAAATGTGGCCACGCGCATATTCAAGTACTACCGTCGCAGCTCCACGGTTATAAATCCACCCGTAGCAGTTTCTGCGGGGTACATTTCACCCGAGGTGCAAGACTACTACTTGGTGGTAAGTCAACTGGTGCGCTACAAGCGTGTCGATCTGGCCATTGAGGCGTGCAACCGCCTGCAACGGCCCTTGAGGGTTATCGGTGAGGGCGAAGAATATGCGAGCCTGCGCAGGCTGGCGGGCCCCACCGTGAAGTTCCTAGGCTACTTGCCCGACCAGAAAGTGCATGAGAATTATGCGCGATGCCGGGCCTTGTTATTTCCAGGTGAAGAAGACTTTGGGATCGTCCCGGTCGAAGCCCAATCTTTCGGCCGCCCGGTGATCGCTTTTGGCCGGGGTGGAGCGCTGGAAACCGTGGTGGGCGTTCTCCCCTCGAGTTCCTCCGTGCCGGAGTCTTCAACCGGCGTATTCTTCGCCGAACAATCAGCGGAGTCCCTGGCCGAGGCGATCCGTTTCTTCGAGGCAAACGAAAACCGCTTTTCGCCAGCTCTTATTCGCCACCACGCAGAACGCTTCGACGCGCCGCGTTTCAAGGCGGAAATGTATGCATTCATTAACATGAGAATGCTAGAATTCAGAAATAAGCAGCCTCCCGACTTTGTACTTCACGTTTCTGACTTCTGACTCCTGGCACCTTCGCTCCAAAGGGCCACGGAGAGGGGGATACGCATGAGCAACACCGCGCTGATCACGGGAATAACGGGGCAGGACGGGTCCTATCTGGCTGAGTTCCTGCTCTCGAAGGGTTATCGCGTTTGCGGCTTAGTCCGGCGAAGCAGTACGGTGAACTTCGAGCGGCTCTACCATCTGCAAGACAGGATCGAGCTGATGCCCGGGGATCTCCTCGACCAGAACTCACTGATCAGCGCCCTTCAACAGGCCGAACCCCACGAAGTCTATAATTTGGCCTCACAATCCTTTGTCCCCACGTCCTGGAACCAGCCGGTGCTGACCGGCGAGTTCACGGCCCTCGGGGTGACGCGGATGCTCGAGGCCATCCGATTAGTGAACCCGAGAATGCGCTTCTATCAGGCCTCCTCGAGTGAGATGTTCGGGATGGTCCGCGAGAGCCCGCAAAACGAAAAGACCGCCTTTTATCCGCGTAGCCCTTATGGTGTGGCGAAGCTCTACGGCCACTGGATTACCGTCAATTATCGTGAGAGCTACGGCCTCTTCACGTGCTCTGGAATTCTGTTCAACCACGAGTCGCCGCGGCGCGGCCTGGAGTTCGTCACGCGGAAGGTAAGTTACGGCGCCGCGCGGATCAAGCTGGGGCGGCAAGCAAAGCTCAAGATGGGAAATCTCGACGCCGAACGCGACTGGGGATTCGCCGGCGATTACGTCGAGGCCATGTGGCAGATGCTCCAGCAGGAAAAACCGCAGGATTACGTCGTAGCCAGCGGAATCGCCCACTCCGTGCGCCAGCTCTTGCAGATCGCCTTCACCCACCTGGGCATGGATTACCGCGAATACGTGGAAACAGACCCGGCTTTCCTGCGGCCGGCGGAGGTGTATCACCTGCTGGGAGACGCAACGAAAGCCCGGGCGGAGTTGGGCTGGAAACCCAAAGTGAGCTTCGAGGAGCTTGTCAAGCTGATGGTGGATGAGGACATGGCGCGGCTTGAGGCAGGTCATTCCCGCGAATAGGGGAAGCTATGACGTCACCCCCGTGGGGGGCGGGGGTTTATTGCAACAAAGGTCGCGGAATGAAGACGCTGATTACAGGATGCGCGGGCTTTGCAGGCTCTCACCTCGCCGAATACCTCCTTGGGAAAGGCGAAGAGGTCGTTGCGCTCCTCGCCGTCAATGAGGACCGGGCCAACATTCAGCACATCGAAAAACACCTTCAAATCGTTAGCGCTGATCTGCGCGAATTCGACCGCGTGCATGAAGTGCTCCAGTCGTTCAGACCCCAACGAATCTTTCACCTTGCCGCCTTTTCTTCTCCGGCAGAGTCTCTCGAGGACCCGGCGCGGGCTTATCAGGTGAATTTCACGGGTACCCTGAACCTCCTCTCGGCCTGGCTGCGTGTGGGGATGGACTGCCGTTTTCTTCTGGTCAGTTCAGCCGAGGTGTACGGCATAGTTCCCAGGGAGAAGCTGCCCATGCGTGAGGAGATGGAACTGCGACCGGTCAATCCCTACGCCGGAAGCAAGGCGGCAGCCGAGATGCTGGCTTTGCAGTTTTTCCGAAGTTATGGGCTGCCCATCATCCGCGTCAGACCCTTTAATCACACCGGGCCGCGCCAGTCCTCGAGGTTCGTCTGCTCGAATTTTGCCCGGCAGGTGGCGGAAATCGAATTGGGACTGCGTCCGCCCACTATCGTGGCCGGAAACATCCATGTTGTGCGCGACTTCAGCGACGTGCGGGACATTGTCCGGGGCTACTCCGATTTATTGGAAAGCGGCGCGCCGGGCGAGGTCTACCAGCTTTGTTCAGGCCATCCCGTTTCGATAGAAAGCATCTTGCAAACGGTGATCTCCTTCGCCTCGAAGCCCGTTCAGGTCACGGTCGACAAGTCCCTGCTCCGCAATCAGGAAGCGGCTGAAGTTTGGGGAGATTATTCAAAAGCCAGACTTGCAGTCGGGTGGGAACCTCGGCACGAGCTGGTTGATACGCTTCGCGCGCTTAGGCTCTATTGGGAGGCAAAGGTTAAGTCCTGAAAGGGTGCTGAAAACGCGGAGCTCGCGGGCTGCAGGGGTAGTCCGTCATAGATTTGCCTTTCCCACGGCTTGGAAGGTGCGGAAAAACCGGGCTTTGGTTTGGCGTCGTTGGGGTCCTGCGGCCGCGGGATGGCTGCCCGCCGGGCGGCCACAAGGGCCGCCCCCACAGCGAGGCTGGGGCTGGGTAACTCATACATCGCGAAGGAGCGCATTGACATATGAACATTCTGGTAACAGGCGCGGCTGGGTATGTGGGCAGCGTATGCGCGGCGGAGCTCGAGAAGCAGGGGAACAGCGTTGTCGCCTACGATAATCTCACCGCGGGGCACCGCCAAGCGGTCGTCGGCCACGTTCAATTTGTAAAGGGAGACATCGCGGATACGGAGAAACTCAAGCGAGTGTTCAAGAAGCACCACATTGAAGCCGTCATGCACTTTGCGGCCAGCGCACTGGTCGAGGAATCAGTCCGTAATCCTCATCTGTTCTACCGCAATAACGTCAGCGGCACGATCTCTCTCCTGGGAGCCATGGCTGCATTGAAGATAAAGAGGCTTATCTTCTCCTCCAGTGCCGCGGTTTACGGCGAACCTAAGAGTGCGCCGATCCGCGAGGATCATCCTACCAACCCAGTGAACTCCTACGGCGAGACGAAGTTGGTGATCGAACGGGCTCTGGCTTGGTACCATAGCGCCTATGGAATCAAGTGCGCGGCGTTGAGGTATTTTAATGCCGCTGGCGCCACCCCGGAGTTGGGCGAGGATCACCGGCCAGAGACCCATCTCCTGCCCCGATTGTTAACGGCAGCCTCCCATCCCAAGGGCGCTTTCGAAATCTATGGGGACGATTATCCCACGCCGGACGGCACCTGCATTCGGGATTTCGTCCACGTCCTGGATATCGCCCAGGCACACATTCTGGCCCTCCACTCCCTTTCAAAATTGGGCTTGAGGATATATAATGTCGGACACGGTAAAGGATATTCGATCCGCGCGGTGCTGAAAGCCGTCGAGGAAATCACCGGACGCAAGCTGGAGGTCCGTGTGGGTAAACGGCGCCCGGGGGACCCGGCCATCCTTGTGGCGACCCCGCGAAAGCTGCGCCGGGAACTGAATTGGGAGCCCCAGCACTCTGACCTTAAGAACATAATTCGGTCTGCCTGGGCATGGATGCAGACGCATCCCAAGGGGTACAGGGACTAGAGCAGTGATCCGGCGACGTCTCAATGAGATCGAGTTTGCGCTTCGGTTGTCCGTGCTGATGCTACCGCTTCCAGCCTTTGGGATCGCGGCCTATATTCGCTTCTCGTCCGGCCTCATTCCCGTCATTGGCGAAGGGGTGGATCCGGCCGCCTACTTTGGTTTGTTGCTCTTGGCGGTCCTGGCCTGGGCTGTGGTTGTCGAGCATTTCGACCTCTCCCGTGTGGACCGTTTATTCCCGCAGCGCGACGCAACCCGCCGCGCCTTGATGGCCAGCGCGGCTGGATACACGGTGACAACCGGGGCTACCTTCTTCTATCGGCACGTGAGTTTCTCCCGCCTCTTCGTTGTATTCAGTGGAATAGCGCTCTTCTTGCTTGTCATCGCCACGCAGGCAGCTTTTCGCGCGTACCTGCGCAGCATGCGGCGAAAGGGCGAGAAATGCTCCCGCCTCCTTGTGGTAGGAGCAGACGAGTATGCCGATCAAGCGGTGCGGTCCCTCCTCCAGTCCATGTTGCTCCCCTGTAGCGTGGCGGGATTCGTTCGGCTGCCGGGACAGACCCCAAGTCCGGCATGCAGCCCCGTGCTCGAACTCGAGGAGTTGGAAAGCATGGCGGTCGAGCCGCGCGCTGACGATGTGCTCATCGCCGTTCCGCTTCCACGCCTCGCGGAGACTTCCAGCATCGTCCGCAGGCTGGAGCGCTTGAGCGTTCCGGTAAAGGCGATCCTGGATCTGGGACCGGGAATCTCGTTCCGAAATACGTTATTCCATTCCGGGGATACGACCTTGTTGGATTTGAAGGCCACTCCCTCTGAGGCGATCACCTACACGATTTTGAAGCGCTCCTTCGATCTTATCTTTGCGACGGCGGTTGCCATCCTAACTGCCCCTTTGATGTTGCTGATAGCGATTGCTATTCGCCTGACTTCTCCGGGGCCTGTTCTCTTTGTTCAGGACCGCGTCGGCCTGAATGGGCGATTGTTTCGTGTGTACAAGTTCCGCACCATGAGCGCGGGCAACCCTGTGGAAGGCGATACCCGATGGACAACCAGCGACGACCCCCGGCGCACCAAGCTGGGGGCGTTTCTACGGGCCACCAATCTCGACGAACTTCCCCAGTTCTTCAACGTGCTTAGGGGCGATATGAGTGTGGTAGGCCCGCGCCCGGAGCGGCCGTACTTTGTCAAAAAGTTCCAGGAGGACGTAGCCCAGTACAGCACTCGCCACTACCTGAAGGTTGGAATTACAGGATGGGCGCAAGTCAACGGCTGGCGTGGCGATACGTCCATTACCAAACGAGTGGAGCATGACCTTTATTACCTGCGGAACTGGTCCCTCTGGTTCGACGTTAAAATCATCTGCCTCACCTTTTGGCGAGGCTTTTTCAGCAAGAATGCCTATTAAGGCGGCACGGCGTCCGCCCCAACCGAACGGCTTGTAGAACCGGGCTTGCCCTGGCCAGGCCGTCCCGACCAGCCAGAAGGCGCCTTATGACACGCAAAGAAGGCGGCCCGCTAATGCCATAAAGGAGATTGAAGACAAGTGAAGAAAATTGTTGATTGGGGTCTGTTACTGCTCATCACAGGTTGCGTCCTGGCTTTCGGGGCTGTGCAATTCCCAGCTATTAGCGCCATGGAGGTCACACTCTTCCTCTTGACCGCGGTGGTTTTGATCAGACAGACAATCGAGGGGAAAATAGACCTTCTGCTTCCAATCTGGATTCTTCCCTTCCTCTGCCTCGTCCTTTTCCAGACGATTCCCCTCCCGGGACGAATCGACTCCTGGATTTCGCCGAACCGTTTATTACCTGGACTTCATGCTGTGCTCACCTCCGGCGCCACGCCTTGGGTGCCTCTGAGCCTTTATCCTCACGACACGCTGCTCGGATTCTTCAAGCTGGCTGCCTACCTGGCAGCTTTCGTTTTGGCCGCCTATGCCTTCGAGCCTAGGGAAGGAAAGAACGTGTTGGCGCCTGGCCTGATCGTGCTTGGATCGCTCGAAGCGGCCTACGGGATCATCCAATACTTGACAGGCTATCAGAAGATCTTTGGCTTTACCAAGCAATTCTACACCGACGACGCCACCGGCACCTACATTAACCATAATCATTTTGCCGGCTTCCTGGAACTTGTCATCCCCTTTGCGGCGATGATGGTCTTCTACAACCTCCAATCGCGGCCAGCCCAGGGCGCTCCCGAGGGGCGCCGCGGGCGCACCGGCGGCAATGCGCACTCGTTTGACCCACGAATCCTCTTCTATGCGTTCCTTGTGACCCTGCTGCTCATTGCGGTGGTCTTTTCCCGCTCGCGCATGGGAATTTTTTCGGTCCTGGCGAGCCTCATTGTGATGGCCCTATTGGGCCAGCTTGGAGGAGGCCGACGCGCCTGGATGGTCATCACCTTGCTGGTTATTGCTTGCTCGATGACGTATGCCGTCTGGATTGGAATCGATCCCGTGATGAAGCGATTTGAGGCCCTCACGCCCTCGGGTCTTGAAAGCCCTTATGCACGCATGGTCATTTGGAAACAGGCAAGCGGTATCATCCGGGATTATCCCGTCGTGGGCACAGGCCTGGGAACCTTTGAAACCGCTTTTCGACGCTATCAGACTTCGTCCCTTGATCTCCTAATGGACCATGCGCATAATGACTATGTGGAGGTGGCCACGGAAACGGGGATTCTGGGCGCGGCTCTGCTTTTCATCCCGATATTCGGCTTGCTGGTCAAGATGATCGCGGCTTACGCTGGAGCGCGAAGCCCTTACCGTCGCTCAGTCTTGTTGGCGTGTATTGGAGGCACAGCCGCCTTGCTAATCCACTCCGTCATGGACTTTAATCTACAGATCCCCGCCAACGCCTTGCTCTTTGCCGTCGTTCTGGGCATTGGGTTTAAGGCCACCCATTCGACAGCCGCAGCCGGGAGTACGACTCCATGAAAGGCGTCATCCTGGCGGGCGGGATCGGTTCGCGACTGTTTCCTCTCACGCGCGTAACCAACAAGCACCTTCTTCCCGTGTACGACCGCCCCATGATTTTTTTCCCCATTCAGACTTTGGTCAATGCGGGAATCAGGGACATTCTCGTGGTGACGGGAGGACAGGATGCAGGTGATTTTTTGCGCCTCCTGGGCAATGGAAAGGACTTTGGTCTCCAGCACATCAACTACACCTACCAGCAAGGGGAAGGCGGCATTGCGGACGCGCTGCGCTTGGCGGAGTACTTTGCGGCTGGCGACAAGATCTGCGTAGTTCTTGGCGACAACATCATTGAGACGAATATTATCGCGGCTTGCGCGCAGTTCAAGAAACAGGACGGGGGCGCCCATATCATCCTGAAGGAAGTTGCTGACCCCGAGCGCTTTGGGGTTCCGGTTTTTGAAGAGGGTCGAATCGTTCGCATCGAGGAAAAACCCAAGGAGCCAAAGTCCCTTTACGCCGTGATTGGCATTTACATGTATGATGCCACGGTATTCGACCGCATTCGAACGCTGAAACCTTCGGGCAGGGGAGAATTCGAAATCACGGATGTGAACAACCAGTTCCTGGCCGATGGCACGCTCACTTACAGTATCCTGGAAGGCTGGTGGACGGACGCCGGGACTTTCGATTCCCTTTTGCGAGCTACCAACCTGGTGGCGCAAGGGGGAGCGAATAAAGTCCTTTAGCTTTGGAGTGTGAGATTTGAAGATTCTCGTCACAGGCGGCGCTGGCTTCATCGGCTCTAATTTCATTCGCTACTTTCTTACCGCGTATCCTGAAAGCGCTGTAGTGAATCTCGACAAGTTAACCTACGCGGGGAATCTGGACAATCTCTCGGATCTGCAATCGCACCCCGGCTACCAATTCATCCTAGGGGACATTTGCGATGCTGACGTCGTAGCAGATATCCTGGCTCAGGGCATCGATGCGGTGGTGCATTTTGCCGCGGAAACTCATGTAGACCGCAGTATTGCCGACGCGCGCGAATTTATCCGCACCAATGTCCAGGGCACTTGTACGCTGCTGGAGGAGTCGCGGCGCGCCAAGCTCCCTCGCTTCTTGCACGTCTCCACGGATGAGGTTTATGGATCGCTCGCTCCGGGAGAGTCCGCCGATGAACAGGCACCACTCCGGCCCAACAGCCCCTATGCCGCAAGTAAGGCGGCTTCGGATCTGTTGGTCAGGAGCTTCTGGCGGACCTACGATTTCCCCGCCCTGCTGACGCGCTCCTCGAATAACTATGGCCCTTACCAATTCCCGGAGAAGTTCCTCCCCCTAATGATTACAAATGCTCTGGAAGGCAAGACGCTTCCCGTTTACGGCGACGGCCTAAATGAGCGCGATTGGATTTTTGTGGAAGATAACTGTCGCGGGCTCGATCGGGTCCTCCATTCGGGGCGTCCTGGCGAAATCTATAACATCGGATGTGGGCAAGGTGTGACCAACTTGAGTGTGGTGCGCCGGCTGTTACAAATCCTGCACAAATCCGAGGATCAGGTCAGGTTTGTGGAAGACCGGCCGGGGCACGATCGCCGCTATGCGCTCGACAACACCAAAATCCGCCAGGAGTTGGATTGGGAACCCACCGTGACGTTTGAGGAAGGGGTGCTGCGAACCGTCGAGTGGTACCGCAGCCACCCCGATTGGGTGCGCAAGACCAAGAGCGGAGAGTACCGGGATTACTACCAAAAATTCTACGAGCACCGGCGGGACTCTCTGGCCCAACTGTAGCATTACTTCGTGTGAGGTTGTTGTACCGCGCGGGCTTTTTCCTTTCCGTGTTTTCTGAGGCCAAGAAAAGACTGGACACAGAGAGCGCTGAGGCTCTCCCCGTTCTGCGTGTTGAGGCTTTAGCGCCACAGAGCACATAGAGAGGCCTGTTTGGCTGCAGCCGTGGACATGCGTTGCAGCGCTGGTTCGCAAATCCTGCGCGCGAGATGAGGGTTTTTCGATCAACAAGCGGCAATCAGCAATCGGCAATGAAAACGCTGTGCGAATCTTGATTACAGGCAGCAGCGGGATGTTGGGTCGGGACCTTGCGGCACACCTCCGGGCGCGCCATCAGGTGGTTGGCGCGGATCTGCCCGAAGTCGACATCACCGATCTGAGCCTCGTGCAACGAGCCTTCAAAAGCGCCCAGCTCGACGCCGTGATCCATGCCGCTGCCTTTACTGCTGTGGACGAGTGCGAGCACCGCCCCGACCTCGCCTTTCAGGTGAACGCGGAGGGCACTCGCAATGTGGCTATCGCTTGCCTCGAGGCCTCCGTCCCCATGCTTTACCTCAGCACCGATTACGTCTTCGACGGGCGAAAACCAAACCCCTACGCCGAGGACGATCCCCCCAACCCCCTCAACGTGTACGGCCGCAGCAAGCTCGAAGGCGAAAGGCACGTCACGAAATTACTCCCCGCAGCCTGGATTGTCAGAACATCGTGGCTCTTCGGCCCTTTCGGCAAGAACTTCGTTGGCGCCATTTTGCAGCGAGCCCGACGAAACGAGCCGCTTCGGGTGGTAGACGACCAGGTTGGAGCACCGACTTACACTTTGGATTTGGCCGAGAAGCTGGAACAGATTGTGATGAAGGGAACGCCCGGCGTCTATCACGTGACGAATCGAGGCTACTGCTCCTGGTTCGAGTTTGCTCGCGAGATCCTTCGGCAGGTAGGGCTGACCCACGTCCCACTCTCTGCCATCCCTACTTCGGCCTCGGACCGGCCGGCACTGCGGCCACTAAACTCCCGACTTGCCCACACGCGGCTGGAAAGCGAAGGACTTGGCTTGCTCCCACCCTGGCAGAATGCCCTCAGCCGCTATCTTCTTCGGGAGCCTCAGGCACGGGCCTGAGGCCATTTGCCCTTTGCCATTTGAATTTTGAACTTCTTTTCGCTTGTCCGCTCCTTGTGCCGGGCGAAGGTGTCGGGATATTATGATTTTATGAAACGCGGGGGGAGCTGGATCTGCGGGGAGAACCGAGCATGATTCGTGAATACCTTGCAAACTACTGCACAGGCCTGAGCAAGGCCCTCGAGAGTGTGTCTCCTGAGCGATTCGAAGAGTTTGTGCATCTCCTCGAGAGCGCGTATCAGGACGAACGCCAGGTTTTTTTTATGGGAAATGGAGGCAGCGGGTCAACCGCTTCCCACTTCACCTGCGATCTCAACAAAGGGGTATCCTACGGCAGGCAGAAACGTTTTCGTGTCACCTCTCTCAACGATAACCTCCCCACCTTGACCGCTTATGCCAACGACGTCTCCTACGAGGATGTCTTCGTCGAGCAATTGCGCAATTTCCTTCGCCCGGGCGACCTCGTGGTGGGAATTTCCGGAAGCGGCAACTCCCCCAATGTCCTCAAGGCCATCGGTTATGCCAATAGCCTCGGCGCTCACACGGTCGGCCTGTGCGGCTTCGACGGCGGAAAACTGGCTAAGGTAGTACGAACTCCAATCCTCGCCGCTGTGCACGACATGCAAAAGGCCGAAGACGTCCACATGATTCTTTTGCACGCCGTCATGCAAGTTTTGTGCGCGCGCATTCCAGGTTTGGCGTCCAAAGTGCTATGATAAGGGCGTGAGGACGGCCCATTGGGCGGAAAACCTCCGACTCCCTCGCCTGAAAGAGTCCCGAGCCGTTACCATGTCTACCCGCACCCACGAAACAACTCGCCGTAGCTTTCTCAAGAGAAGTATCACGCTCGGCGGCGCGCTGCTGGCAGGTGAGGCTCAGAGTTGGCTCGCTTCCCAAGCAACGTTGGGTGCGGCTCCTTCCCCATCGCGCCTGGTCATCTCCCGCGATCCCAATCTCCGGTCCACCCCGACCAGCTTGGATTCCTCCCGGCTCCTCAATTGCCTGGACCGCGCGATCCAGGCCTTGCACGACTGCGATTCACCCCTGGAGGCCTGGAGGAAGGTTGTGCGGCCCGGCGAAGTCGTGGGGCTTAAGGTGAATTGCCTTGCCGGTAGGGGGAACTCCACGCGTCCGGAGTTGGTGAACGCCATTTGCGAGCGCCTCCAGCAAGCGGGCATCAAGGAAATCGTAATTTGGGACCGGCTGAATTCGGACCTGGAAAGTGCGCGCTTCAAGATCGTCGAGCGCGGCTCCGGGATTCGCTGTTTTGGAAACGACACGTTGGGATTCGAAGATGATTTGGCCACTTTTGGGAGTGTTGGGAGCCTGCTTTCAAGAATTCTCACCCAGGTTTGCGATGCTGTAATCAACCTGCCTGTGCTCAAGGATCACGGCATCGCCGGCGTAACGATCGCGCTCAAGAGCATGTTTGGCGCCATACACAATCCGAACAAATATCACATAAACGTTTGCAATCCCTATGTAGCCGACGTTTTCATGCTGCCCCCCATTCGTCACAAGGTCCGCCTCCACATCTGCGACGCCACCACAGCGCAATACGAGGGCGGGCCTTCTTTCATGCCTCACTGGACCTGGCCGTACAATGGCCTGATCGTCGGGCATGATCCTGTAGCGCTGGATTACACGGGCTGGCAAATCATCGAAAAGAAGCGCGCCGAAGTAGGCATGAAATCGTTAAAGGAGATGAAGCGCGAGCCGGCTTACATCTCGACGGCTGCTGACGCGCAACACGGCCTGGGAACCGATGATCCCCAAAATATTAAGGTCGTGGAAGTCTGATTCCCGGAATCTCGAGTTTTGAATCTGGAATCTGGTATCCCGAGGGGGAAGTTCGATGGCACCGAAATATGACTTGCAACTCGTAAAGTCGCACGTAGGGACGAGGGGCACTCGCCCGAGGGCCGAACGCAGTTCAGCCCTACAAGGCACGGCGGGCGTTCCCCCCAGCGAATCCGCCAGCCTCGGCTTCGACCGGCGGGCTTTCCTAAAAGCTGCTTCCCTTCCCTGCCTCGCCGCCTGCGCCGGAGCAGTTATCGGGCGGCAGGATGCTGTGCCCATCTTCGCGGCTCCGCTCGCGGAGGACGATGCGCAATTCATCAAAGAGGCCAAGTTCTTCGATAAACAACCCTACCGGAAAATCAAGTGCAAGCTCTGCCCGCGCGAATGCGTCATCGACGACCGGGAGCGCGGCTATTGCGGCGCGCGTGAAAACCGCGGCGGCACCTATTACACCCTGGTGCATTCCCGCGTGGTGACGGCTCACATTGACCCCATTGAGAAGAAGCCTTTTTTCCATTTTCTCCCCGGCACCGTCGCCTTCTCCATTGCCACCGCGGGCTGCAATGTGAACTGCAAGATGTGCCAGAACTGGGATATTTCCCAGGTCCGCCCAGAACAGGTTCGGTCCAGCTACGCGCCCCCAGAGAGGGTGGCGGAGTTAGCTGCGCAAAACAAGTGCCCAATCATCGCGTACACTTACAGCGAGCCGGTGATATTTTACGAATACATGGCCGATTGCGCTGACGCCGGTCACCGCTTGGGCGTCAAAAGCGTGGTGGTCACAGGCGGTTATATCCAGCAAGAACCTCTCCAGAAACTGTGCCGCCAAGTGGACGCCATCAAGGTGGACTTGAAGGCTTACTCCGAGAAGTTCTACAAGGAAGTCGTTAATGGTGAAATGAAACCGGTGCTCGATTGCATCGTTACCATCCGCAAGCACGGAGTTTGGAATGAGATCGTTTACCTTGTGATTCCCACTCTGAACGACAGCGACCCGGAGTTTAAAGCGCTGGCCAAATGGGTCAAATCCGAACTAGGACCGGATGTTCCACTCCACTTCTCGCGCTTCCATCCCGAATACCTTCTCAAGAACCTCCCTCCCACGCCGGTGGAAACCCTCGAGCGCGCCAAAGCCATTGCCGACGCTGAGGGTCTTCACTACGTGTACATCGGCAATGTCCCCGGCCACCCCGCCGAGAATACCTATTGTCCCAAGTGCCACAAGATTGTTGTGGAACGCACCGGATACACCGTGGGCACGGTACATATCCACAACGGCAAATGCCAGTACTGCCAGCAGGCCATCCCCGGCGTGTGGCGGGTGTAGTTTTGCATCTGGAATCTCGAATCTTGAATTTTGAACGGGGCCATCCTTCCGATCTCGAGATTTTCCAACATAGGAAAAAACCTGTGCTAGAGCTTTTGCGCGCCCCAATCGGCTCGGGACGGCTTCCGCCTCGTCCCTTTTGCGATGTAAAATCGCCTTCGTCAAAAGGACGCGAGATTCTCGAGGATTCTTAAATTGGGGGTGCGATTATGAAATCATCCGAACGGATAGGGCGGCGTCAATTCCTTCACAGTTCCGCTCTCGGTTTGGGAGCAGCGCCGATGATCGCCAACGCCGCCTTTTCCGGAGAAGGTCCGTCTCAGCCAAGCCCACTCCAGCGCGGTCCGGCATCAAATTCCAGCGACTTGAAGATGCAGGCTAAGTTCGGATCAATAGATACGGTGTGGATCCTCCGCGAGCCCAATTCGAGCTTCCCGGAACTGATGGCATCTCGCGAATTAGCGCGCGGCTTACGGAACCTGGGGCTCGTCCGTGGACCCGTTGAGGCTCTCTTGGGTGGAAGTGAACAGCCGCCATCCGGCCTAATCTTCTCTCTTTCCGTGAAGAGAGAGGGCTTTGAACACCCCGAAGCCTACGAAATCTCTCACGAAGCCGGGCGTGGCAACGCTTCTCGTATCCGATTGACCGGCGCTACGCCCCAGGCAGTTCTCTACGCCGTGTTTGACTTCCTGGAGCGTCAGGGGGCCTTCTTCGGTTTGGACGGCGAAGTCTACCCGTTGGAACCTGCGCAGGCCCTCAATCTGCCGCCCGTCGGCCATCCCTGGCAAGCGCAGCCACGCTTCAGCGTGCGCGGCCTGGTGCCCTGGCCAGACTTCCTCAATTGCGTAACCGTTTACAACCGCGAAGACTGGCGCGCCTACCTCGAAGCCATGGTTCGAATGCGATTCAATACCCTTGGCGTACACGTCTACTCCGGCGGAAACCAGTGGGTGGAATCGTTCCTGTCCTTTGAATATGCCGGGGCGGGCCACCTGGCCTATACCGACACGAGCGCGACGAACCGCTGGGGCTATCTGCCGGAGCGCACTTCGCGTTTCGGAATGGGGGCTGGGGAATTCTTTGCCCACGAGGTCTTCGGCTCGGAAGCCACCACCCAGGCCAGGAGCTGCTGGGAAGATGAAGAATTTGCCCAGAAGCTTTGGGGGGAGGCCTTTCAGTATGCCAAGCAGCTTGGCATCCGCACCGGCGTTGGGTTTGAGCCTTACCAGATCCCCGATGAGATCTACCGCGCGACTCCCCCGGAAGCCCACTACGCATCGAGCGACCCAAAGGTCCCAGGACCGCGTATCGACCCCGAGTCTGCAGCCGCCCAGGACATCCTGGAAGCGCGTCTGGGGCAACTTCTGGAGGCTTATCCTACCCTGGATTACGTTTGGTTGTGGGAAGACGAAGGGATGAACTGGGCCAGCCAGGAGGAGAACGTTCCGCTCTCGGTCACGCCCTTCAAGCAGGCTTACGATTTCCTGAAGCGGCACGCCCCCGAGAAGCGCTTGGTGATTTCCGGCTGGGGTGGTGTGGTCCGGCATTTCGCCGCCTTCCATAAGGCGCTTCCTGAGGAAATCATCTTTGCCTCGCTCAACGACAACCTGGGTTGGGACCCCGTGAGCGCGGAATATGGAAAGCTCGGGGCGCGCGAGCGCTGGCCGATTCCCTGGCTCGAGGATGATCCGGCCATGTGGCTGCCCCAGTTCCATGTCACCCGCTTCGTGCGCGATATGGACTTGGCGGAACAATATGGGTGCCAGGGACTGTTGGGCATCCACTGGCGGGATCGAATCATGGATGTCGACGCCGGTTTTCAGTCGGGCTACTCCTGGCACAAAGAGCTGACACCAGCCAAATTCTTCCAGGCCTTTGCCTCGGCCCAGGCGCGCCAACCGCGCGCCGGCAAACTGGCGAACATCCTCGAGGACACGGACCGCGACCGGCTGATCCTGTGCTCGTGGACAGGCCAGGTGAAAGATGGTCACAGCGAAATCCACGAATACAGCGGTGACTATGATGAAGCATTCCAGTTCTGGAACGGATACGACGTCCCCGATAGTGTAAAGAATTCGCAGGCCGAGGTGGGGCAGCAGCTTCGCGCGCTCACTGATTCGGCCTCCAGTCCGGCGGAGCGCGAGCGCCTCAATTACCTCACTCGCTTCGTCGAGTTTCTCACTCCCTATTCCGAATCGTGGTCGCTGGCGTTGTGTCTGAATCAGAAACTTCAAAAAGCGAGTGAATTGAAGAAGCAAAACAAGGCCGATGAAGCACGCGACCTGATTGCGACGGAAGGTGAGCCACTCTGGCGCGATATGGCCCCTCTGGTTCGAGAGGTCTTTCTCGATTACCAGGAAATTGTGAGCACCAGAAATGACCTTGGACAACTGGCTTCCATGCATAACAAGCACGAGCGGCTGGCGTTGTATCGCCTGCGGGCATCCCTGAAGGAGTTCCTTGGCGAGCTACCTCCCGAAACGGAGCAATTGTTTGCGCAAGTGCGTCTGCCCGACGCAAGAGCGCTACCTCGAACCTTTGTTCCCACTCGTCCGACTCTCCTGCGCAACGGGGAGCATGCGCGGGTCTCAGCGGTAGTCGTAGGGGCGGGGCAGGTGGGGCGTGTTACCCTACTTACCCGCGCCAAGGACTCGGATCAGTGGAATCGCTCCCCCATGACCTTGACCGGGCGACGAACCTATGCCAGCGAGATCAAATGGCAAGGGACAGTCCCTTTGATGGATTATTACGTCCTGGCAGAATTTGACGTTGGGGGGGTCACGAAGGCCCTCACATCCCCGCCCGAGGCGCCCGCCAGGTTTTACACCGTGACCCTGCTCTGATGTTTGGAGTGCGGCCCGTCAACTGACGGGCTGCCGCTTTACTACAGGCCAGCTTGCTGGCCGGGAACTGTGCGCTTATAGGTTATCATTTGCGGCTAGTTAAGTAGCTTCACTTTCAATAACATTCCGGCTTTTGACGGTTAAGTGCCTGCGTTTTCATAGACATTCCCGCTTATTGCGCGAGCTTTCCGCAGCGCCCCTTTGTTTTCATAGACATTCGTGGGTCGCTCCTTCAATTTTGAACAATCGTTCTTTTAGTTCGCCACAGAAAACAAACCTTTTGTCCGTCTTGTGCCGAGCCCATTTGCGAGCTTTTCGGGCCCCTCGGGGCATTCGCGGGAGTGGGTCGGCGCCGGTCGTAGCCCGCCAGCAGGCGGGCCGCATCGAGTTCTAAGCAGGGCATGCCCCGCGGTCTTAAATCCGCACACAATTCTAGCCTATGCTTTTGCGGGTGTCAAGGGACAGGATGCCGGAAACAACTTCTGCCCCTTCCCCGATCCTTTTTCCCCTTGATTATTGACAAGAGAAACTGTAGAGTGTACTGTCGATAACTGAGAGGAGTAGCGATGAGCAAACCGACGGACCTTGTGCAAGGCACTTTAGATGTTCTGATCCTTAAGACCGTTGCGCTCGAGCCCATGCACGGCTGGGGCATCGCGCAACGTATCAAACAAGTCTCGAAGGAGGTCCTGCAAGTCAACCAAGGGGCCTTATACCCCGCGCTGCACCGCCTGGAGCAAAACGGCTGGATTAAGGCCAAGTGGGGCGAGTCGGATAACAACCGCCGCGCCAAGTTCTATTCCTTGACCCTGGCGGGGCACAAGTACTTGGAGCAGGAGCAGGCCCACTGGAAGAAGCTCTCCGCTGCCATTGACCTTGTTTTGGAAGCCTCGTGAAGTGGGAATTGAGCAGTCGGCTGTCAGCCGTCAGCAGTCAGCCCGCAAGCTGACGGATTCGCTGATAGCTGACGGCTGAAAGCTGAGAGCTAAATGATGCGCTGGCTTTACAAACTTCCGCTACGACTCCGCTCGCTGTTCAAGCGTGGACGCGTCGAACAGGAGCTGAGCGACGAGCTCCGCTTTCACCTGGAAAAACTGATTGAGGAAAACGTCGCAAAAGGGATGACGCCGGAGGAAGCCCGTTATGCCGCCCTGCGCGAACTTGGTGGGATGGACCAAATCAAAGAGGAGTGTCGCGACATGCGCCGAGTGAACTGGATCGAGAACTTCGTTCAGGATGTCCGTTACGGCCTGCGGCAGTTGCGACACAGTCCAGGCTTTACTGCTGTTGCGGTCGTGACGCTCGCCCTTGGCATCGGCGCGAACACAGCCATCTTTAGTCTTATTGACGCGGTCATGCTGAGGATGCTGCCCGTTGAAAAGCCGGGGGAGTTATTTCAGGTGCAAGTCGGCAATGCGGATGAGGGTAAGGGCGGAAGTGGAGGTGAGAGCCCCTTGACCACTCCGATGTGGGAGCAACTCCGCGACCACCAAGACGTTTTTTCCAGCACTTTCGCTTGGAGCGGCACTAACTTCGATCTAGCTGAAGGGGGCACGACTCGTGCTGTCGATGGAATGTGGGTCAGCGGCGGCTTGTTCAGCGCCCTCGGGCTGCGCCCCGTGGCGGGACGCTTGCTTACCGATTCGGACGACCGGCGCGGCTGCCCGGCAGTAGCCGTGCTCAGCTATGGCTTCTGGCAGGAACGCTATGGCGGGGCGAAGAGCGCCCTTGGCAGCACGCTGTCCCTTGGCAGCCATCCCTTTGAAGTGATCGGGGTCGCGCCGCCTGGCTTTTTCGGCATGGAAGTGGGTGGGAAGTTTGACGTGGCGGCGCCCATCTGCGCTACAGCGATCTTCGAAAGAGAAAAGCCACGCCTGGAGAATGTCCAGGTTTATTGGCTGAACATAGGGGGGCGCATCAATCCGAAGATAAGCAGGGCGCAGCGAACCGCGCGACTCCGAATCCTTTCGACCAGGCTCTTCGTGCCACCGAACGCGTCAGCAGAGGAACGTGAAGCTTACGGGAAAATAATCTTGCGGATAGTTCCCGCGGCGACGGGCATTTCCGATCTACGGGGCCAATTCAGCCACCCCCTCGAGATCTTGATGGCGGTGGTCGGAATTGTACTGCTCATCGCCTGTGCCAACCTCGCGAGTCTGACGCTGGCTCGCGCGGCGGCGCGCCGCAAGGAGATCGCGGTGCGGCAGGCTTTGGGGGCCAGCCGCACGCGCCTGATCCGCCAACTCCTCACCGAATGCGTTCTGCTTTCCTCCGCCGGGGCACTGCTCGGCGTTCTTCTCGCGCGCTGGACGGCAGCCCTGCTGCTACACATCATCTCGAAACAACAGAACACGGTCTTATTCCTGGACCTCTCCCTCCACGCTCGCATTCTTGGATTCGTCCTTGCGACTGTTGCGCTCACCTCTCTTCTCATGGGCTTGCTACCTGCGCTGCGCTCGACGCGCGTGTCGCTGAGTTCAGCTATCAAGGGTAGCCAGTCTTCTGAAGCAGGGCAGGATATGGGGTTTCGCGGTCGCCAGTGGATCGTCGGGTCACAAGTGGCGCTCTCACTCGTTCTCCTGGTGGCGGCCGGCTTATTGCTGCGCAGCTTCGTGAAGCTGGCAACGCTCGACATCGGGTTTGACCGCAATAACGTCCTGCTGGTGCGCACCGACCTAAAGGCGGCAAAAGTGCCGCCGGATCGGTGGATGGCTACCTACGACGAGATCGAAAGCCGCCTGAGGGCCTTGCCGGGTGTGCTTTCGGTAGGTCGTTCGGAAATGACGCCGATAAGCAGGGCTCTCCTCGAATGCGGCGATGTTCAATCCGATTGGTTCAAGCTGGGGACTCCATTGCAGGACTCGACCAGTCTTGAAGACAATCCTGAGGCCCCGGTCTACACCAATTGGGTCTCGCCGGGCTATGTCCCCACGCTTCGAATGCCACTACTGGCCGGGCGCAATTTCTCGAGCGCCGATCTCGAAACTTCCTCGGGCGTGGCTATCGTCAACGAGACCTTCTCGCGCCGCTTCTTTCCTCATTTGAATCCTATCGGAAGGACCTTTCGAATGTGGGTGCCGCCCCAAAAGGCCTTCGAGGTTGTGGGATTGATAGCGGATTCCAAATATCATTCGCCGCGGGAAGCAGTTCCTGCCATCGTCTTCCTGCCCGTTAACCAGTTACCCGGTGAACCCACGATCTTTGGAAACCATGAGACTCTCGAGGTGCGGACGGCGATACCGCCGTCGGCATTGGTCGCACCGGTTCGGGCTGCGGTCGCCGAAGTAAGCAGTGCAATTCCTCTCGAGTTCCACACACTGGCCGAGCAGGTGAACAGTTCGTTGTTTCAGGAGCGTATGCTAGCGCTTCTTTCGGGCTTCTTCAGCGCTCTCGCGCTGCTGCTGGCGATGATCGGCCTTTACGGAACGCTCAGCTACTTGGTAACGCAGCGGCAAACGGAGTTTGGCATTCGGATGGCGCTGGGCGCAATGCCTGGCTCGATTTTGGGCCTCGTAATGCGCGACCTCCTCGCAGTCCTGGCCAGCGGCCTGGCTGCTGGAATCTTGATTTCGCTGGCCGCAACGCGTGTACTCCAACAAATGCTTTTTGGCCTCGGGCCTCGCGACCCGACAACGATGCTCCTGGCCGCGGGCCTTCTCACGGCCGTGGCGCTTATTGCCGGCTACCTGCCTGCGCGGCGGGCGACCAAGGTCGATCCCATGGTGGCGCTGCGCTATGAGTAGGTGTCAGGTGTCAGGTGCCAGTGAGAACGCCTTCTCGCACCGCTGGCTGATCGCTGAAAGCTGACGGCTGAAAGCTGGGAGCTAGAGAAATGAAGCTGTCAGCCGTCAGCTATCGGCAATCAGCTTTCAGCCGCCATCAAAGACCTGCACGTGGTGGGGGTAGGCCTTGCCCTACGGCCGTCCAGGTTAACAACTCAACGCCGGCGCTCAGAGCGGCTCCGCAGTCGGTATCAGCAATCAGCTTCAACGAGCGCTGGTCCTTACGTTTGCTGATGGCTGACGGCTGAAAGCTGAGAGCCAACAGAGGAGCTACCACTTGTTCTGGACGGCCATGGTAAGATCGTTGCCGAAGGCGGAACGGACGTTGTCGAGGGCCGGCACGCTGGCGGAGCCGGTGATGCGAATGTCTTGCGCCTGAACTGTGCCGTCGGCATCTGCAACCCCTGCTATCTTAGCGGGAATTAAATGGAGGAAAACGTGGCCACTCCTATCACTTCGTTCGATCGTCGTTCCTTTATGAAATGGGCGGCGGCGCTGCCTTTGTTGGGCCAAATCACTGCCCAAGATCTCCTCGGGAGCGTGCAGGAGGCCATCGGAAAGGGGCCGGGAAAGAACGTTTATCGCCGCTTGGGCGTGAGGACACTCGTCAACTGCCGGGGAACTTGGACCTACCTGAGCGGCTCCTTGGAATTGCCCGAAGTGCGCGCCGCCCAGCTCGAAGCGGCGAAGTACTTTGTGAATATCATCGAGCTGCAGCATGGGGTTGGGAGACGCTTGGCAGAGTTGACTGGCGCCGAATCGGGAATGGTAACTTGCGGTGCGGCGGCAGCGATGGCCTCCGCCACCGCGGCCTGCATCGCCGGTAATGACCCGGCGAAAATCTGGCAACTCCCCGATACTACCGGACTTAAACACGAGGTGGTAATGGTCGGCGGGCGAAGCGCCTTTGATAGCGCCATCCGGCTGGCCGGCGGGAAACTGCTCCTCGTCTATTCGCCGGAAGAACTTCAGAAAGCCCTCAATGAAAAGACCGCGATGATTTACACCTGCGACCTCGGCGAGCAGTTGGCCAAAGAGATCGCGATTGCCAAGGGCGCAAAGGTTCCTCTCCTGCTCGACGACGCGGCTGGTATCCCCCCTATCGATAACATCAAGCTCTACGCAAAAATGGGGGCGGACCTCTACACCTTCAGCGGCGGGAAGGGACTCATGGGACCGCAGTGCAGCGGACTGTTGCTGGGACGTAAGGACCTGATCGAAGCTGCGCTGGCCAATAGCAATCCCTGGGAAGGGGCGGTTTGCCGCCCCATGAAGGTCGGCAAGGAAGAGATTATCGGCTGCCTGACGGCGGTGGAAACTTGGCTGAAGATGGACCTCAACGCCCTCAACCGCGAATGGAACGGGCGCGTCCAACGAATCGCAAAACTTGCCGAGACCGTCCCGGGGGTTAAGACCAACATTCAAGTCCCTAAGGAGGGCAATCGCTATCCGACGCTGACCGTGAGTTGGGACGAACAGGCCTGGGGATTTACCGTGGAAGACTGCGCGCACAAGCTGAGCGAAGGTGACCCTCGCATTGAAGTGCTAACGCAGAATAACCCTAGCTTGGTTCCCACCGTGGTCGAGGGCAACCCCAATCCTAAAGAACCAAAAACTAACGACCAGTTGCAGATTGTTTCCATGACCATGCGGCCCGGCGAAGACATGATTGTGGCCAGGCGCCTGCGTGAGATTCTGAGCGCAGCTAGGGCAGGACACTAGCCCGAATTTCTCACCACCTTTTAAGTCCGGGCCTGGACGGGCGGGGCTTCAGAGTCTGTGTGAAAACCCGAGTTGGTGTGTCATTCCGACGAGTCCCGATCTGATCGGGACGACGAGGAATCTCGCACTGCCTCGAAAGTACTCAGAGCAAGATTCCTCGCTCCGCTCGGAATGACAGCCTGGCAGGGTTATCACACAGACTCTAAAGACCCGCCCTTCCGAATTACTGGGGAGAAATCCAGACTAGAATCAGGGCTGAGTTGCCGAATAGGCGTGGAGTTGGGGGCCGATGACATTGGAGAAAGCATAGTTGTCACGCCGATCGGCGTCGATGGTCCAGAACATGGCGCCGATCAAGCCGGGGTAGCCGCTAGGTCGGCGCAACTCATACGTGATTGTGTATGGTCGACTTAGCTTCTCTCCCGCTCGACGTAGGGTAGGCGGCCCCGTTTCATCGATGGTTCCGCCGGAACGCTTGCCGGTGATGAGGTAATCCATCGCCTGACTGACTTCGGTTGGCGTTGCGTCTCCGGTGAGGAAACCGACGGCTACCTTATCGGCGGATAGCGGCGGGAAGAACTGTTTGGGATTGCCGCCAACGTTGAAGCCTTGCAGGAGAAGTTCCGTCATAGCGGCATGGTAGTCCACCGAACCGGCCTGGTAGATCTCGCCATCGAGACCTTCAAGTGGAGGCGTATTGTAGTCCTGCACATCGATGAAGGAGAGGATGTCGCGGAGGGCATAGGTGAGCGGCAGGTAGGAGCCGAACTGGCCCCCGTAGCTCGCGTAACCGGCGGGAATCTGCGTACCCTCGGGCACCAGGCTGATCATGAAGCGGGGGCCGAAATGATCGCGCAACTGGCGCAGGCCCGAGATGAGATTCACGATGGATGGCGTGGTGGGATGCTTGAAGTCCACGTCTCCGGGAGCGAGGTCGAGCGAGGGGCTTTCGAGATCGATGTCGACCCCGTCGAAGCCGTAGTCGGCCACGATGCGGCTAACAGAGGAGACGAAGTTCGAAACGCAGTTCGGAGCGTCGAGCGGGACGTACACGCCGCCGCCACCGAGGGAAATCATAACCTTCTTGCCTTGGCTCTTAAGGTAGGCAATGTCGGCCTTGAACTGTTCGGTGTCAAAGCCGGCGGGCGTACGGAACCGCATGGTCCCTTGCGGCGCATTCTTATCCGGCGTGGCGAAGGCGACGATGATGACGTCCCATTGCGGCGACACCTCGCGGAGCGGCAAGGCGGAGCCTGCAGGGCCATAGCCGACCCAATAGCCGATGAGCTTATGGCCGTTAGGCGAGCCGCTTGTAGGAACCGGCGCGACGGTAGGCTGAGGAGACGCTGGCGCACCACCGCCTTCGCCAAAACGCCGGCCGCGCGCCGGACACGGCTTGGCAGGCTCAGCGAGTACCTGCGCGTCCGGAAAGCTGTAGGTGCTGCCGAGCCCTTCCGCCAGCCCCGTATACCAAGGCAGCAGGGCTACGTTCTGAAGATGGTAGGTCATCTGGCCCACATGGGCGACGAAGGCCTTCGACGCGGGGAAGTTATTCTTGGAGTTTGTATCCGTGGGCTCGAGCAGGAAGTAAGCGGAGGCGACGCCGCTGCCGCCGCAGACGCCCTGGTCTCCAGGACGCATCCAGGCGGGACGCATCCACCTGGGGAAAGTGTTTCCGGGCCCTTTGAGGCCGCGGCCGCCCAGCAGCGGATCGTACAGGGGATCGTTGATGAACTCGCCGAGCTGCTGCGTGATCGGTTGCACGTCACTGTCTTCGACAACGCTGGACGCGGCGCTGAGATACGAGGCGAGCACGAAGGAGTTTCCGGTGGCGGAGTCGATTCCGTGCGTTCCCCAGGTGCAGCAGACCGTTGCGTCCGCATCTGCATAGAAAGTGGTGTTATTGGTTACCGCAACCACCAGCTTGCCTCCTTGCTTGGGAATCTGCTTGAAGAGCTCTTTTTGCAGAAACTCCAGGTCGACAACGGCAAAGGCGCCGACAGCATTCGTCGGAGGGGAGAACATGGGTGTAGGGAATCCTGTAATAGCCGCCCACATCGTAGCGCCGGTCTTCTTCGAGGTTAGGATGTAGCCATAACCCACGGGGACAGTAATCTTCACTGGCTTCACCTTGGGGTTTCGCAGCAGCGTATGCCACCCGGTAGCCGATGGGAAGGTCGTGCGCAGCAGAGCGTCGGCATACTGTGTCTTGCCTCCGGAAGGGAACTCAAACTTGGAGAAGATGGGCGAGCGAAGAAGAGCATTTACGTATGGCCACGCGTCCATGATGAAGGGCTTACCGGCGACCTTCTTTGCTTCAAAAGAGAGTTTTATGGGCACCAGCACCGTGGGGATTGTGGTGACACCGCCCTGCGCCGGATCGCGCCCGAGGACCGTGTAGGTGCCCTGCCCAACAGTGTACTTGAATGTGGGCACAGTGCCTTGCGCGTGCGCCAAGGGCAGCGGTAGCACGAAGAGAGACAGTAGAGTGAGGGATTTAATTCGCATATGCATTACCCCTTGACTCCCCAATGCAGGCCTATGCCACCACGAATATAGGGCTGCGCGTCAACGCGCGCATATCCCATCCGCCGCAATAGGGAAGAGAAATCCTCAATCGAAATGAAACTCCGTAAGGAATCAGGAATGTATGTATACAGCCTGGGACGCCCGTGCAGCAGGAAGCCCCAGAACGCACCCTGAGCGTACAAATATCCGAGATAGAGCCTGCGCCAGAGCCGGTTGGCTGGCAGGAAGAAGTCCAGACTCACCATCAGGCCGCTCGGGCGAGTGACGCGATGAATCTCTCGAAGCGCGGAGTCCAAGTTGGAGAAGTTGCGCAGGCCATAGCCCACAAAAACGCAGTCGAACAGCCTATCAGGGAAAGGCAGCGCCACCGCATCGGCGCAGAGCACTTTGACACGGGAACGTCTTCGCGCCAGCCCAAGCATTCGTTCGGTGAGGTCAACAGCGACCACCGTCGCCCCGGGCAATGATTGCAGGACGATTTGGGAGAAGTCACCCGTACCGCACGCCAAATCCAGCACCACGGCGCCGCTGGACAAAGAAGCCTTTCGCACGGCGCATTGCTTCCAGCGCCGGTCCATGCCGAAAGAGAATGCCTGGGTGACGAAGTCGTAGCGTGGAGCGATCGCCCCGAACATTCGGCGCATCAGGCGCCAGTCGCGTTTTTCGGCAGGAGTATCCATGTACAGCAGAAATCCTACCACTGCTGCACTACGGCGGGGAACTGTCCATGGTAGCGCGGACCCCCGGTCCTGGGGTCCGCGGGTCTTCCGCCTTTGCCGATGTGCAATCGACTGCTGTTGGCAAAACCGCAAATTCAAACGAAAAGCCGCGGACCGCAAAAGCGGCGGTCCGCGCCCCCCGTTCCGCAACGGTTTGCCGAAAACTGATAGCTGACGGCTGAGGGCTTACAGGGTGATGCGAGTGCCTGCCATGCCATGCAAGGCTTCGGAGATATTCTCAGGAGAAGTGATGACGACCAGCTTGCCCCCACGTTCGAGGTAGGCCAAGGCAGCCTCGATCTTCGGACCCATGCTGCCGGCGGGGAACTGGCCTTCGCGCAAGTAACGGCGGGCTTGGATGGCGCTCAGGCACTCGAGCTGCCGCTGGTCAGGCGTGCCGTAGTTCAAGGCCACCTGCGCAACACCTGTGGAGATGAGAAACAACTCCGCTTCAAGCTCCCAGGCAAGCAAGGCTGAGGCGCGGTCCTTGTCGATCACGGCGTCAATGCCCACCAGGCGATCGCGCCGGAAGATCACGGGGATTCCTCCTCCGCCACAAGCAATCACCAGCGCGTCGCTGTGGAGGGCCGCTTGAATGGCCGGGAGTTCCATGATTTCTCTTGGCTCTGGGGAGGGCACCACGCGGCGATAGCCGCGAGGAGGGTCTTCCACCATTTGCCAGCTCAGCGTACGGCGGCGGCGCTCGGCTTCGTCCTGGTTGTAGAAGGGGCCCACGGGTTTGCTGGGGTTGCGGAAGGCCGGGTCGCGGCGCGAGACTAACACTTGAGTTACCATCGTCACCACCGGACGCCTCAGGCCGTGGCGTGGCAGGGTTTCCTGGAGCGCTTGCTGCAATAGATAACCGATACTGCCCTGAGTTTCAGCCACGCACGCATCCATGGGCAACGGCTCAGCCTGGCTGGCAGCGAGTTCCGAGCGCAGCAGCGCGTCGCCCACCTGCGGTCCGTTGCCGTGAGTGACTACCGTGCTGTAACCGGCAGCGATCACTGCGGCAATGCCTTCACAAGTGGTCTGGAGGTTGCGTCGTTGTTCCTCGAGGGTACCCTTCTCGCCGGGTCGTATGAGGGAATTACCGCCAATGGCTACGACAGCGGTGGGCATAGCCGTTTCTCAGGACAGGAGCGCCAGGAGAATCGCCTTCTGAATGTGCAACCGGTTTTCAGCCTGGTCGTAGACAATGGAACGCGGCGAGTCCATGACCTCGTCCGTCACTTCCTGGCCGCGCCGCGCTGGCAGGCAGTGCATGAAAAGGACCTGAGGTCCCGCCTTGCGCAGGAGCTCGGAGTTCACTTGGTAAGGGCGGAAGACACGTAGACGAGTATCGGCCTCATCCTCCTGGCCCATGCTGATCCAAACGTCGGTGTAGACGGCGTCAGCGCCGGCAACCGCTTCGTCGAGATCGTGAGTGAGCGCAATGTCGCCCCCTTCGCGTTTGGCGTCGGCCACCACGGAGCGGTCCGGCTCGTAGCCCGCCGGGGTAGCGATGCGCATGTGCACTCCCAGCCTGGCGGCGCCATAAATGAGGGAATGAGCAACGTTGTTGCCATCGCCTACCCAGGCGAGTGTTTTCCCCTCCAAGGGGCCCTTGTGCTCGCGCAACGTGAGGTAATCTCCCAGCGCCTGGCAAGGATGCTCAAAATCGGAGAGAGCGTTGATCACCGGGATGGAAGCGTTCGCGGCCAGTTCCATCACGGTCTGATGGGCGAACGCGCGGACCGCCACGGCATCCACCCAACGCGAGAGGTTCCGCGCCACGTCCTTCACTGACTCACGTTTCCCCAGTCCGACTTCCTGCGGCCCGAGATAGAGGGCCTTGCCTCCCAGTTGCTCCATGCCCACCTCGAACGTCACGCGTGTCCGCAGGCTGGGCTTCTCAAAGAGCATGGCCAAGGTCCTGCCCTCCAAAGCGTTCCTGAAGCGGCTCGGCCGGGCCTTAACGCGCTGGCCTAGATCGAGCAGGAACTCCATCTCCGCCGGATTGAGATCATGAAGGGAAATCACGTGCCGATGCGGGAGAGTGGAAGGGCGTGAGAGGGGCGGAGTCTCCTTATCGGCCTGGGTAACAACCTTCAGTCTGCGCATGGCGAAGTCCTTTCATTTGTTTTCCAATACACCCCTTGGCCCCCTCCTCACTGAGGAGGGGATTAAGGGGTGGTGCCTTCACGCGGACCTTGCCTTCTTGGGCAACTCCAGGCGCGCCGTGAAGTCGGCAAGAATCTCGGCGAAACCGGGCTTGCTCCGTTCGACAATCTCGTATCCGATTCGCAGGCTCGGCTTGTTCAGACGCAGAATTTGCGCGAGATCGATCGGAGTAGCCACCAGGACCAGATCGCAGGGAGTCCGGTTGATTGTTTCTTCCAGTTCCCGCCTTTGTGCCTCGCTGTAACCCATCGCCGGCAGGAGGCCTTTCAGATGGGGGAAGCGTTCGAAGGCAGCGCGGATGGAGCCAACGGCGTAGGGCTTGGGGTCGACTTGGCCCGCAGCGCCGTACTGGCAGGCGGCAACCACCCCCGCACCGTAGGACATTTCACCGTGGGTGAGCGTGGGCCCGTCCTCAACCACCAGCACATGTTGACCCTTGATTCTTCCCGGTTCTGCCGCGGTCACCCGGCACTCCGTCTCCACGACGACGGCGCTGGGATTGATCTTCCGAATGTTGCTGCGGATCGCTTCCACGGCTTCCTGACCAGCCGTATCAACCTTGTTGATAACCAGCACATGCGCCCGCCGGAAATTCACTTCCCCGGGGTAGTAGCTGAGTTCGTGCCCGGCTCGGTGAGGATCAACAACCACAATCTCCAGATCGGAGCGATAGAATGGGGTGTCGTTGTTGCCGCCGTCCCAGAGGATCACGTCGGCTTCCCGTTCCGCCTGGCACAGAATTGCCTCGTAATCCACCCCCGCGTAAACCACCGTGTTTTGCCGAAGGTGTGGCTCGTACTCTTCCCTCTCTTCGATCGTACATTCGTACTTTTTCAAGTCCTCCAAGGTGGCAAAGCGCTGTACCCGTTCCGCCTTGAGATTACCGTAAGGCATGGGATGGCGGACCACCACCACACGCAAGCCTCGCGCGCGGAGTTCCTGCGCCACCCGTCGTGACACAGGACTCTTGCCGCAGCCAGTACGGACCGCGCATACGGAGACAACCGGGACGCGTGCCGCAAGCTGCGTGCGTTCCGTCCCAAGCAACCAGAAATCCGCCCCTGCGGCCACAGCCCGCGCCGCCAAGTGCATTACGGTTTGGTGGGAAACATCGCTGTAGGAAAACACCACAGCGTCCGCGTGATGTTTGTGAATCAAATTCTCAAGTTCAACCTCTGGAATAATCGGGATTCCGTCTGGGTAGAGTTTTCCAGCCAGCTCAGGGGGATATCTCCGGTTCTCGATGTCGGGAATCTGTGTGGCGGTAAACGCGACAACTGTGAAGGCGGGATCGTCGCGGAACACTACGTTGAAGTTGTGGAAGTCCCTGCCCGCAGCACCAAGAATGATCACCTTCTTCATCGGCTGTCCCCCGAACGTGCGGTGTGGCGTTTTATGAGTTGCGCCGGCGCATGCCCTCACCATCTCAGTGGCATAGAACCGCCCGCCACGCCATCAGGAGCAAGAGGTGGGCCAAGCCCGCAACATTTGCTCGGCTCGGAGCGTAACGTGCTCATTCCCAACGAGTTAGCTAAGGCTGAGGCACAACGACGGGGTTATGCCAGTAGAAATCTGCGAGTTATTACACTGTTTGAATCCGCTGTAGCGGGACGGCTTGTCGTCCCCTCGATCAGGGTCCTACAGTCGATCGGCAAAAACCCTTGCCATGGCGGGGAGTTCTTTGGCTTGCGCCTTGGATTCGGGGGAACGCGTCAGCCACTTTTGGAAGGAATCCAAGTAGGTATAGTAGACAGGGGTGATGTAGAGGGTGATGAGTTGGGAAACGAGCAGCCCGCCCACCACAGCGAGTCCAAGGGGGCGGCGGGACTGGGCGCCGGCGCCGAACCCGAGCGCGATGGGGAGAGTGCCCATGAGCGCGGCCATGGTAGTCATCATGATGGGGCGGAAGCGGATAAGGCAACCCTGGTAAATGGCGTCGAGAGGGCTGGACCGCCGGGTGCGCTCCGCCACGATAGCGAAGTCAATCATCATAATGGCATTCTTCTTCACGATGCCGATGAGCATGATGACGCCGACGAAGCCGTAGAGGTTCAGCTCCAAGTGGAAAAGTCTCAAAGTGATAAGCGCTCCCAGGGCCGCGGAAGGTAAGCCGGAGAGGATGGTGAGGGGATGGATGAAACTCTCGTAGAGGATACCCAGCACGAGGTAAATCACGAGCAGAGTGGCCACCAGCAGAATCCCGAGGCCGGTGAACGAAGACTCAAACTGCTGCGCAGTGCCCTGAAACATGGCACTCATAGTGGCAGGCAAGGTGTTGCGCGCCAGTTCCTCAACGCCCGTCACCGCCTCGCTCAGCGAGACTCCCGGCTTGAGGTCAAAGGAAAGCGTCACCGAGGGAAGCTGGCCGGAATGATTCACCGCCAAAGGGCCCAAGTCCTGCGTCAACTTGGCAACGGAAGCCAAGGGCACGAGCGAGCCGGTGTTCGACTTGATATAGAGCATCGAAAGGGCTTGCGGATCCATCTGATACTGAGGCATGAGTTCAGCGATTACCCAGTATTCATTGTTGGGGGCATAGATGGTGGAAATCTGGCGGGAACTGTACGCCGTGGATAGGGCATCCTCGATCTGGAAGGCCGAAACACCCAGTGCCTGAGCTTTGTTTCGGTCAATGACCACGTTGACCTGCGGGTTGCTGACCTGCAAATCGCTGTTCACGTCCAAGAGGCCGGGCAAGCGGCGCATCTTGGTTTCGAGAGCGGCGGAGTCCTTGTAAAGCTCCTTGGTGTCCGGACCCTCCACGGTGAACTGATAAAGGCTCCTCGTCAGGCGGCCGCCGATCTGAATGGGTGGCGGATTCTGCATGAAGGCGATGACGCCTGGAAGCGCCATCATCTTCGGCCGCAGTTCGTTGATCACGTCATCCGTGCTGATGTAGCGGAGGCTGGGATCAGGCTTGTCTGCGGGCAGGCGCAGAAGGCCCTTGATCGACGCAATCATGTCCGCACTGGCCGAGGGGCGGTCCTTCAAGTGGACGAAGAAGAAGCCGGAGTTGCCTCCAAAGCCCGGAAGACCCGCGCCGGCGAAAGACATCACATCGGAAATATTGGGATCGTCGCTGATGATCTTGGTCACGTCGAGTTGGTGCTGGGTCATGGCGTCGAAGGAAATGCCTTGCGCCGCCTGGGTGATGCCGAACATCCCTCCCGAGTCTTCGCTAGGAAGGAAGCCCTTGGGAATTTGCAGGAAAAGCTGCACCGTGAAGGCAACAATGACGAGCGAGGCCATCAAGGTGGCGAACCGATGGCGGAGGACGCCTCTCAGGGTCCAATCATAAACGCGTTGAATCAACTGGAATCCGCGCTCGAAAAAGAGGTAGACGTGGCCGTGCCTTTGCTCTTTCGGGGGACGCAAGAAGCGGCTGGAGAGCATCGGGGTAAGGGTGAGCGAGACCACGCCGGAGACGATCACGGCGCACATGATGGTCACCGAGAATTCGTGAAGCAGGCGACCCAAGAGCCCTCCCATAAACAAAACGGGGATAAAGACGGCAGCCAGCGAGAGGGTCATGGAGAGGATGGTGAAACTGATTTCGCGGGAGCCGTTGAGTGCCGCTTCGAACACTCCTTCGCCCATTTCCATGTGGCGAACGATATTTTCCAGCATCACGATGGCGTCATCCACCACAAAGCCGACGGAAAGCACCAGAGCCATCAGGGAGAGGTTGTCCACGGTGTAATTGAGCAGATACATCACCGCGAACGTGCCGATGATGGACATAGGCAGCGCGAGGCTGGGGATGATAGTGGCGGAGGTGTTGCGCAGAAAAACAAAGATGACCAGAACCACCAAGGCCAGAGTGAGCCACAAGGTGAACTTCACGTCGTTGATCGAATCGCGAATAGATAAAGAGCGATCGTACATCGTGTCCAGTTGAATGGCGGCCGGGATCTCCGAGCGGAAAGTGGGCAGCAGGGCCTTAACATTGTTGACCACCTCGATAGTATTCGTGCCGGGCTGGCGTTGGATGGCGATGACTTGAGAGGGCTTGCCGTTATACCAGGCCGAGATCTTGTCATTTTGGACGCTGTCGATGACCCGGCCCAACGCCTCCAGGCGCACTGGTGAACCATTGCGATAGGCCACAATGAGAGGTCGATAAGCTGCGGCGTCGGTGAGCTGCCCCGTGGCCTGCACGACGAATGACTTGTGAGTCCCGAAAAGCGTTCCCGTGGGAAGATTGACGTTGCCTTGCTGGACGGCAGCCATGGCTTCGTCAATGCCCATCTTGCGCGTGGCCAGCGCCTTGGGATCGAATTGCACACGCACGGCGTACTTCTGCGCGCCAAAAACCTGCACTTGCGCCACGCCGCTGATCATCGAGATGCGCTGGGCCATGAGCGTGTCGGCATATTCGTTCACGGTGGAGGCGGGAAGCGTATCGGACCACACCGCCATGTAAAGAATGGGCTGGTCGGCGGGGTTCACCTTTTGATACGAAGGCGGAGCCGGCATGCCGGGGGGAAGTTGCCCCTCGGAATTGGCAATCATTGCCTGAACGTCCTGCGCCGCGGCGTCAATATTACGGCTGCTGGCGAATTGCAAGGCGATCTGGGTGCCGCCTTGCGTGCTCGCGGAGCTCATTGCCTCAAGGCCCGCGATCGTCGAAAAATGCCGCTCCAGCGGTGTGGCCAGCGCCGAGGCTACGGTTTCAGGGCTTGCGCCCGGAAGGCTGGCGCTGACCTGGATGGTCGGGTAATCGACATTGGGCAGGTCGTTTACGGGCAGATACTTGTAGGCCATCACTCCGAAGAGCAGGATGCCCAGCATGACAAGAGTCGTCATGACCGGCCGGCGGATGAAGGGTTCAGCAAGATTCATAGAAATGTAGGTGTCAGGTGCCAGCGAGGAGTCAGAAGTCAGCAGTCAGAAGTCAGAATAAAGAAAAGCCGTTGTCGCGTCTCAGAATCTGGAAGACAAGCTCGACGGACTACGAGTCTGCCTTCTGACTCCTGACTCCTGCTTGTCACTCGTCACTGCTTTTTGACGGCGACTTTCATGCCCGGGACAAGCCGCAGTTGGCCGTCTGTTACAAGTGTTTCGCCTGCCTCAAGGCCCTTTTGGATAACCGTTTCTCCCCCGACGCTGGTGCCAGCGACCACGGGCCGGTACTCCGCCGTCATGTCCTGCTTCACCACAAAAACGTATTGCCCTGCCTGCCCGGTCTGAACCGCCTGTGAAGGGACGACCACGGCATTGGCTTGAGTCCTGAGGGTGAGCGCAACATTCACGAACTGGCCGGGCCAGAGCTGGTTGTCCGGATTTTCAAACGTCCCCTTCAACTTGATCGTGCCGGTGGTGTTGTCGACAGCGTTGTCGATAAAGGTCAATGGGCCTTGGGCGGGTTTCTGCTCCTGATTGGGAATGCTGACCTCAACTTGGAGGGAGCGTTCGGCTCGGTATCTCTTGACTTCCGCAAGGTATTGTTCGGGAACAGAAAACGTGACGTAAATGGGGTGAATCTGATTCAGCACCACCAGCACCGCATCGTTATCCTTCACCAGATTTCCGGGATGGACCAACAGGGCGCCCGTCCGGCCGTCGATGGGCGCCTGGATGGAGCAATAGCTCAGGTCGATCCGGGCTTTATCAATGGCCGCCTTGTCGGCGCGCACAGAAGCGGCAAGGGCATCAGCATTCGTGCGCATGGAATCGTATTGCTCTTTCGAGACAATGTCCTCCTGGAAGAGCTTGGTGTAGCGATCCGCTTCCGCTTTGGCGTTTTCTAGCTGTGCCTGGTCCCTCGCCAGATTAGCTTCCGCTTGTTGGAGTGCGGTGTCAAAAGGGCGGCGATCCAAAGTAAAAAGAAGGTCGCCCTTCCTGACGTCCTGGCCTTCGGTGAAGTAGGCTTTCTCAATCCGCGCCGCCACCTGCGCCTTGACGGATACCGTGGAATACGCCTCGACATTGCCGATGGCGTGCACCTGGATGGGCACGGTCGCCAAGCTTGCCGTGGCGGTCGTCACAGGAACTGAGTAGGCGGGGGGCAGGCCCGGTGTCTGCGCTTTCTTCGTCGAGCACCCCATCCACAGGAGAACACAGAGCCCAAGCCCGACAGCCGCTATGACGGGCCCTCTGCTGCCCGAATAATCCATGGTGACAGACTCCATGCTTTTCATTTGCGGGACCCAGGTGTCCGAAGCCAAGGAATGCCCGATGCCGGGCAAGGTTCAGGCTGGACGTACGCCTGCCTCAAATGTGGGTGCAATGCCCGGCCCACAGGTGTCGTTCAGGAAGGGTGTGCGGTGATCCGGCAAACCAGGAGAATCTCGTCAATAGTCACGCTTGCGGCCCATGCGGCCGCCACCACCCCGATGGGGGCCGCCGCCGCCGCCGAATCCAGCACGCTGTGGCCGGGCTTCATTCACTGTGAGGGGACGCCCTTCCAGGTTTTGTCCGTTCAGTCCCTGGATCGCGCGCTGCATGTCTTCCTCATCGGCAAGCTCGACGAAGCCAAACCCTCTGGATTCGCCCGTCATCTTATCCCGGATGACTGTCGCGGAAACAACTTGGAACCCAGCGTTGGTCACAAATTCGCTGAGCACGCTATCGGTCACACTGCGGGGAAGATTCCCCACGAATAATCTCTGACCCATTTACTCCTCCAGATTTTGGGCAGCCCGTAACGGCGGCCTCTCCATACACACATTCCTCGAGCCGGGCTTGGAAGAGGCGTCTGAGATCCATGCGAACCTCACCACCCTCCCTTGCACCCCATGCCAAGAAGCAATTGCCCAAAACCTGAAGGGCTAAGGATTGAAACAGTTCTTGGACCGCAGGTAGAGACTGCACTTCCCCCTGCCAGGCTTCCCAGCTTTGAACCTTCACCCTGCTCCTTGACCCGTTAACAACTACGACGTCCTTCCACTGGACTGTTTGACAGATTCTATCGCGGGCGGCGCCGGCGGGCCGGGCCCGACGAGCCGCCGCTGCGCCGCGGGTCATCTTCTTGAGAAGGTATCGCAGAGCGACCGCCTTGGGCAGCTATTGGACTCGCCGGGAATCGCATTTCCGCTCGCGATTGAAAGATATCACTTTTTTACCTTGGAAACTATCAGAAAAAACAGAGGGGCGCAGGTCAGTTAGGTAGCGGCGAGTGCACCTCGCCGGGTGGCGGCGTAAAGCCGCCTCCACATCAAGGTTACTGCTCCGAAAATGACTCCCCTCCTCAGCAGGAGGAGGGAGCAGGGGGTTGTAGGTACCAGGATTAGGCATTGTCCAACCGGCCCCGTACCCCTCCCTATCCGAGGCAGGGAGTCACGAACCTATTTTCATGGTTTCTGGCGCCCGTCAGCCGACGGGCATGAGCGACTGCCTTGAAAACACTCGGAGCGAGATTCCCCCCGCGACTGCGGGATCGGAATGACGGCGTACGCAGGGTTATCACATAGACTCCCGAGGGGGAGAGGGCCGGATTTGCCGCATGCTGCCCATCTCTTCAATCAGACTCGACAGCCGCTTTCCGCTTTGATCGTTTTTTCGCGGCGGGACGCTTTTGAAGTGACCCCATCAGCTTGACATTCTTCGCGATCAGTGCGTAACGCTGCTCGACGCAGGCGTAGCTGCGCAGGGGATCCTCGGGAGTGTGCAAGACGTAATCGAGCAGCCTATTGACCGTGCTGGTGGCAACGTGCAGGCGGGTGTCCGAGGAGCCATAGTAAATGAACACCTGCCCATCCTGGCGCGCTACCCAGCCGTTGCTGAAGACCACATTCGAAACATCGCCCACCCGCTCCTCGCCTTGCGGCGCAAGGAAATAGCCCGCCGGGCGGTGGGTGACCACCTGAGGGCGACCGAGTTCGCAGAGCATAAGGTAGAGCACGTAGCGCAATCCTGCCGCCGTATTGCGCACCCCATGGGCGAGGTGCAGCCAGCCTTTATGGGTCTTGATGGGCGCGGGGCCGAGGCCATTCTTCACCTCTTTGATGGTGTGATATTCACGGTTATCGATGATGGTCTCCTCCTCAATGACGGCCTCCTCCATGCTGGCGGCGAGACCCCAGCCGATCCCTCCTCCTTTGCCGGCCTGAATGAATTCGTCCTGAGGACGGGTGTAGAACGCGTATTTGCCATCGACGAATTCAGGATGCAGCACTACGTTCCGTTGCTGTGGCGACTTCGTTTTCAAGTCGGGCAAGCGTTCCCAGTTTTTCAGGTCCTTGGTCCGGGCAATGCCGCATTGGGCGACTGCCGAGGAAGTGTCCCACGGCGGGCTCTTGGGGTCCTTGCGCTCCGTGCAAAACAGCCCGTAAATCCAGCCATCCGCATGCCGCACGACGCGAATGTCGTAGACATTAATGTCGGGGTTCTGGGTCTCCGGCATCAGGATGGGATAATCCCAAAAGCGAAAGTTGTCGATCCCGCTCGGGCTCTCGGCCACGGCCAGGAAGGATTTCCGATCCACGCCTTCGACGCGAGCCAGGACCACGATCTTGCCGCCAAATTCCATCGCCCCGGCATTGAACGTGGAATTGATGCCCAGACGCTCCATAAGGTACGGATTGGTTTGCGGATCGAGGTCGTAGCGCCAGAAAACCGGCGTGTGCGCAGCTGTAAGCACGGGAAAAGCGTAGCGGTCAAAGACGCCGTTGCCGGCATCGATTTTGTGATTCTTGCGGGTTATTAGCTTCTCGTGATTCTCGAGGAGCTTCCGAGCTTGCCGTTGAACTACATATGTTTGAAGGGCCTGAGCTATGAGCTTCGTTCTCGTTCCCATTTTTCCCTCCAGCGTGCGTAAAGAAGGAGTGAGAAAATTAAAACAGCTCACGCAAAGTCGCAAAGACGCCAAGCCACGCAAAGCCGAAGTTCCTGGTTTTCTTTGCGGCCTTTGCGTTCTTTGCGACTTTGTGTGAAACCGGTTTCTCCGTCCATAGCTTAATTCATGCGCGCATCCTGGCCATGACTTCAAAGCACATCCGGCTGTTATGGTACGGGCATTTCCACTGATCGACTTTGAACTTGTCCGGGCTGGGGATGCCCTCCCGCGAGACCTTCCAAAACCACTCTCCGTGCCGGTGATCGACGATGTATTTCTCGATGAATTCCCAACTCTTCTCGGCGGCGTGGCGAAAATGCTCTTGGCCGGAGAGTTGATAGGCGTTCAAGAATCCCACCACCGCCTCCGCCTGGGGCCACCACTCCTTGCCGGTATCGACGAATCCGTTCGGGTCCGCTTCGTAGAGCAGCCCGCCATCGGGATCGACCGCCTGATCGAGCACGGCTTGCGCCATAGCGACAGCCTCTTGCCGCACTTCGGCAAGGATCTGATTGTCCCCAAGCAGTTCCGCCGCCTCGCAAAGCAGCCATGATCCTTCGATGTCATGCCCAAAGGAGATATGATCGGATTTGGAATGCCACCCCTCGTCAAAGAACATCTGGAAATGATGGGTTTTGCGGTCGATGATGCGCTCGAGGAAAATCTGGATGAGTTCTTTCAGGCGGTCGCGTAGGGCAGGATTATCCCCACAACGCAACAGATTCGCGTAGGCCTCGAGGAGGTGAAGGTGCGTGTTCATGGACTTCTTCTCGTCCATGTCGACTTTGCTCAGACGCTGCTCGCGCGCCAGCGTCCAGTCGCGCTCGTAGGTTTCGAAGTAACCCCGCTGGAGCACATCGTGGCTCGCCGACTCAATGGCTTCAAAGAGCCCGAGCGCTCGAGTGAGCGCCTCCTGATCGCCGGTGGCGCGGTGATACTCAGCCAGTGAGTAGACGACAAACGCCTGGCCGTAAATGCGCTTCTTGAATTCCACCGGGCAACCGAGATAATCCACCAGCCAGAAAACACCGTTGTACTCCACGTCCCAGAAATGCTGTGTAATGTAATCGAAGGCGCGGCGCGCGGTTTGGCGATAAACCTCCTCGCCGTACACGCTAAATGCCTTCGAGAATGTCCAGAGGATACGCGCGTTTAAGATAAGCCCCTTGTGCGCGAAGGGGTCGATGGTGAGGTCGTTGGCGATCTGCCCCCTGAAACCACCATACTGCTCATCAATCGCGTGCCCGAGCCAGAAGGGCAGAATGTTCGTCCGCAGTTCAGTCTCGACTCGCTGGCGGAGGTTTTGCACGGCGTCCTCAGATACGGCCATGGGTCCAGGCTGGCAACCCCCTCGCCAGGCCCTCATTCAGAACCCTCTCCCTCACTTCGTCCAGAACCCCTCTCCCCCTTGGGGGAGAGGGTTTTACCACTGCTTCCGACTCTTGACCGTCGAGTTTTCTCACGCTGCCGCCACGGGCTCCGCGGCTTTCGTCTGAGCACTCGCCGGACCGAAAGCCTCTCGCTCCCTCAGGTGGTCGTACCAGGTGAACTTGAGCACGATCGAGGTCACGGCGACGATGGCCGCCGTGATGGCGGCGCTACGGAACTTCTGGATCACGATGTATATGGGCAAAGCTACCAGGCTGACCTGCCAAGTAATGCCGACCACAATGTTGAACATATCGCGCCAGAAGTCCTTGTTGCGCTCGAAGGTGGGATCTTCAGCACGAACCTTGGCGAGAATGGGGTTCCAAAAGCCCCAGGGCCGCACGCGGCGATAGAAGTCTTTTAAGACTTCTTCATCTTCCGGCTTAGTCAGCCATGTCCCGGCCAGACATCCTACCAGGGAGATCGCAAAGGTGAGTGGAAACACCAGCGCCACATCCGAATTCACCGGATGTGCGTGCAAGAGGCTCCTGACGAGGGAAATCTTCGGGAGAAGCGTCGGCAGGATCAAGGAGCTGGCGATGCCGGTGACCATTCCCCAGAAATACCCGTAGCCGTTAAAGCGCCACCAGTACCACTTCAGAGCGTTGGAAGCCGTATACCCGCCCCAGAGCCCGGAAACAATCCAAAGAACCACGGAGTTTACGGACGCGACGTACCAGCCGATCCCCGCGCCCACCACCACCACCACGAACGAGCTCAGGTAGCTCAGGCGGACGTATGTCCTGGGGCTGGCATTGGGGTTGATGAAGCGCTTGTAGATGTCGTTCACGAAATAGGGCGGCGCGGCGTTGACGGTGGCGGCGAAATTGGACATGAAGGCCGCCAGCAATCCCGCGATCAGGAATCCGAGCAGGCCGGCGGGAACAAACCGGCCCAGCGCGTAGGGAAGCACCAGCTCGAAATCCATGTTGGTTCCCATGGCCCGAATCTGATTGCTGAAGAAAACTAGCGCCAGGACGGTCAACCCGCTGACCAGGAAGTAGCGCGGGAAAGTCAGCACGACGTTCACCCAACTGCTCATCAAGGATGCTTCGCGGGGATCCTTGGCCGAAAGGACCCGCTGCATGTCGTAATTGGGCGCCGGGCCGGCCATGCTGATCAGCACGCCCTTGAAGAACAACATCATGACGAAAAAGCCGAAGATTCCGTAGCCGTCTTCCACGATCTTGGCGTTCGCCGAGGGAATGAGCGAGGACCAATCGAGGTTCAGATGCCAGCCAAAAAAGAGATGATCCCACCCGGCGGGGACAAAACGCTGAAGCGTGCCGGGTGCGACTTTGGCCATGGCAATGATGCCCACGGCAAACGAGGCAATCGACAGAATGCAGAATTGGATAACCTCGGTGACTACCACGCTGAACATACCGCCTTTGATCACGTAAATGGCGGTGATCGCAATCAAGATGGTGGCATATTGGTTGGGCGACAAGTGCCAAGGCAGGAATATCGAGGCGAACTTTCCGATCCCTTTGAACCCGTAACTGAAGAAGCCAATGATGCTGACGAAGGCGTAGACGACGACGATCAAGTGAGCAAGCTGCGCGCCGCGGCCCGTCCCGAAGCGCGTCTTGATCCACTCCGCTCCGGTCATCACATTCGAACGACGCAACCACGCCGACAAGTAGACCATCAGAAAAACCTGGTTGAAGGTCGGCCAGAGCCACGGGATCCACACGCTCTTCAAGCCGTAAACGAACATCCAGTAGACGAGGAGCATGGTGCCGCTGATGTCAAACATACCCGAGGCATTGGAAATACCCAGCACATACCAAGGCAGGATGTTGCCGCCCAGAAAATACGCTTTGATGTCGCGGGAAGCGCGGTGGGATACCCAATATCCCACGAGCACGGAGGTGACCAGATAAGCTAAGATAATCGCAATATCTATGGGGTGAAGGTTCATGGACCCTCGTTCATTATGACTTCAAAGCTTCTTAATCCCTTTAGGGTCCCTTCGGGACCCTAACTAATGATTGTGGTTCGCCAAGGGGCCCAAACGACTGTTTCTACCCGTTGGCGTGAAAAAAACAATGCAAAGGGTAAATGGCAGAAGTCAAATGGCAAATGTTTGTGATTTTAGAAATGGCAAATTGTAAACCATTTCAATTTTGCCAGTTGCCGTTTGCCATTTGAATTCGCTCTTCTTGCCGACCGCGCACACCGCCTACCGCCGACTCCCTACTGCCGACTGCCCTATTTCATGACTCCAGCCAACAGAAACACCAGCATCGCCTGCCAGTTGATGCAGACCTCGTTGCTGGCGTATGACCTTTGATCGTCGCTGTACACCTTGGCGGGCGGCAAATCGGCGGGCAGGAGCCTAAGCACTGGATCCTGCCGGCCAGCGTTCGGGCCGCCGGAGAGCAACCCAGGCCAAGGCTCAGGATTGTGGTCCGCGCCGCTCGGACGATGATGGGGACGACGAAAGGGATGCTCGCCCACGTGCGTCAGCCACGAGATCGAAAAAGTGTTGCGGCCCAAAAGGTAGTGGAGGTTGTCGAGCGCAGTCCGGAGGCAGGCAGGGTCCGGGGCGAGCGCGTTGGCAACCAGCAATTGCATGCCGTAATTTGCGGCGAGCCCGTTCGAGCCCCAGCGGAAATCCTCCGCGCCCAGGCTGACGCGGTACGGATTGCGGCGGGTGCGCTCGACCGTCTGCTGGGCCGCTGCCAGTGCTGCAACGCGAACGTCGGCAAGAGCGCGCGAATCCGCGTCCGGGCGCGCCGCCAGCGCGTACGCCCACAAACCCATCGGCGCCACCCCCCTCCAGGACTCGGCATCTAGGGCGCCAAGGGTCGGCTGATACTTCGCATAATGGTCGACAAAGTAGCGGTTGTATTGAGCCTCGCCCGTCGTTCGCCATAACTCTGCCGCCGCCCACAGCCGCTCGTCAGCGCAATCTGAATCGCCATACTCTCCGGTGAAGATTCCGGGCGGGTTCCTGAACGTGACGTCCGGATAGCGTTCGGTCCAGGCCCAAGCCGCCCGTGCCGCGCGCAGGTTGCGGGCGGCGAAATCCTTGTCGAAGGGCTGATACACACGGGCCGCGATCGCCGCCACGGCGGCCAGATCAGCGGTGGCGCAGGTGCTCTTGTAGGGGGGCTTCCCCGTGCCGATCACTTCGCTGGGAAGGTGGTCGTCTTCCGGCATCACAAAATTGCAGAAGTGCTCGCTGGTCTGCTTGTGCCAGGCGCCCCCATCATCATCCTGCATATCGAGCATCCACTTCAGGTTCCAGCGCACTTCATTAAGGAGGTCGGGCGTGCCGTTGCCGCTCTCGGGAATATTCAGCTTGATGTTCTTCAGCTTCGAACCAAACATCTCGAAGGCCCAGAGAAGCGTACCGGTGGCAATTCCCGAGTTCACCATGTAGCGGCCGTAATCACCCGCGTCATGCCAACCGCCGACGTTATCGCGCCGGCCTCGCTTCCCGGAAGACGGATGGAAGCTGCCTTCGAGGTGACACGGCGCATGGGTGTATTCGGGAAACTCCGGCCCGAGGTTCACCGCCGTCCCACAGCGTTGTCCATAAAACGCCCGCATGGCCAGATAATACACGCGGGAAAAGATTTCGGGACCAACACTGAACGTCCAACTGCGGCCTACGCCGGGGACCTCGAGGTAATATGTTCCCGAGGTTCGAAGAGCGGAGAAATCCGCAACCTGGACCTGATCCCCGGAATTCGCGTCTGTGACTCTGGCGCTCAAGTTCCCCTCAAGCATCACGACGTTATCGGTGCGTCGCTTCACCTGGAAAGTCTGAGCCGGGGCGCTGACCAGGGCTATCTTCACAGCGTCCGTGGGGTAGCCTACCTGATCCAGCTTGATGCTGGCGCTCTGGTTCTCCTTCCGGCAGGCCAGGACCGGCAAAAGGATGAGGAGAGAAAGGAAGGTCGCCAATTTCATCTGGCTACGACGGCGGGGTGGATTGCTTGAAAGAACGCCCGCAAAATCACGCACGCGCGTGTCTCCCTTCGCGACAGCGGCCAAATTCAGGACAATGAGTGTCTCTCAATCCGGCTTGCTTTGCAAACAATCTTTCCAAGCCCCTCGTGGCAGCAGCGGGGTCGTTCCCGCGAAAGCAAGAATCTATCGATGCTTTCAACGGTGAGTTGTGAGCCGGCTGTCTCCCCGATGGAGGGCAGCCTATTGACCAATAATATAGAAACTCCAGGCTGCGGAGCCGCACTCCAAGTTCGCCCTTGATTCGGATATAATTGCGCGTCCCTTTGGCGACAGGCACACAGGCCGCGGACCTCAAAACCGGGGGCGCGGGCTGACCGGCCCGGTCACCAAGATCTGCCGCGGATAGGTCCTTCACCGCGGACTCTTATTTCAGGAGCCCTCCTTATGAAATTTGGATATTTCGACGATGCGAATCGAGAGTATGTCATTACGCGGCCAGATACGCCCTTGCCCTGGATCAATTACCTCGGATGCCAGGCCTATTTTGGAATCATCTCGAATACGGCGGGGGGCTACTCGTTTTACCGCGACGCGCGGCTGCGGCGCCTCACGCGCTACCGCTACAACAATGTCCCCTACGACTTGAGTGGCCGCTACATCTATTTGCGAGATGATGAATCCGGCGAATTCTGGTCACCTAGTTGGCAGCCGACGCGGCACGATCTGGAGAACTACACCTGCCGCCATGGCCTTGGTTACACCATCATCGGGTCGTGCCACAGCGGCGTCGATGCCCAGACTACTTACTTCGTTCCCTTGGACGAAAACCTCGAGATTTGGCGGCTCACTCTTGCCAACCGGCGGACCCAACACGCTTCGCTCTCCATCTTTTCCAGCATCGAATTCTGCTTGTGGGATGCGCAGGACGACGCCACGAATTTTCAACGCAATTTCAGCATCGGCGAAGTGGAAATCGAGGAGGGCGTCATCTACCACAAGACGGAATACCGTGAGCGCCGCAACCACTTCGCCTTCTTCGCCTGCTCGCGTCAGGCGGCGGGATTTGACACGCAACGGGAGGCTTTTGTGGGGCCGTACCGCGGCTGGGACAAGCCGGTAGGCGTCGAGCGGGGATGGTTGTCGAATTCGGTGGCGCACGGCTGGGCGCCCATGGGCGCGCAGCATGTCGAGGTCGATCTGGAGCCTGGTGAAACGCAGCACGTCATCTTCCTGCTTGGCTATCACGAAAACCCCCAGGAGCAGAAGTTCGATCCCCCCGATTCGCAGACGCTGAACAAGCAGACGGTGAAGCCGGTCATCGCCAAATATCTGGACTCCGCCGAGGTGGATGCGGCGTTTGAGAAGCTGCGCCAATACTGGGACAGCCTGCTCGGGGTCTGTCGGGTGGAGACGCCCGACGTGCACACCAACCGCATGGTCAACATATGGAATGCCTACCAGTGCATGGCCACTTTCAACATGTCGCGCTCCGCGTCTTTTTATGAGTCCGGGATTGGACGCGGGCTGGGCTTTCGGGATTCCAACCAGGACTTGTTGGGCTTCGTCCACATGGTTCCCGCGCGGGCGCGCGAACGCATACTGGATCTCGCTGCCACTCAACTGCCCACGGGTGGCGCTTATCATCAGTATCAGCCCCTTACCAAGCGCGGCAACAACGACATCGGCAGCAACTTCAATGACGATCCGCATTGGCTCATTCTGGGCGCGGCGGCTTATTTGAAAGAGGCGGGCGACTGGAGCATTCTGGACGAGCCCGTCCCCTATGATAACCTTCCGGGCTCGGAGCGGCCCCTCTACGAGCATTTGCAGCGCAGCTTCCAATACACTCTCGAACGCCTGGGACCGCACGGACTTCCACTGATCGGGCGCGCCGACTGGAACGATTGCCTGAATTTGAATTGTTTCTCCGACACCCCGGGACAATCGTTCCAGACGACGACGAACAAGGATGGCAAGGTCGCCGAGTCGGTCTTCATTGCCGCGCTCTTCGTGCTGGCCGGCAGGGAGCTCGCGGCCATCGCCCAGCGTCGCGGGCGGAAGGACGAGGCGCTGGGTTATCTCGCCGAGGTGGCCAAGATGGAAGACACCGTAAGGAAACATGGCTGGGATGGCGAGTGGTTCCTGCGTGCCTACGATGACTTCGCCCGCAAAGTCGGCTCGAGCGAATGTGTAGAGGGCAAGATCTTCATCGAGACCCAGGGCTTCTGCGTGCTGGCGGGAATCGGGCTGGAGGACGGCAGGGCGTCAGCGGCGCTGGAATCGGTCCACAAGCATCTCGCTACCGAGCATGGGATCATGCTTCAGCAACCTGCCTACTCGAAGTACTATCTTGAGCTGGGCGAAATCTCCTCTTATCCGCCGGGGTACAAAGAAAACGCCGGCATCTTCTGCCACAATAATCCCTGGGTGATGATTGCCGAAACGCGCATCGGGAACGGCGACCGAGCCTACGATTACTATGCGCGCATCAATCCCTCGGCGCGCGAGCCGCTCGGCGAGCTGCACCGCTGCGAGCCGTACGTCTACGCCCAAATGATCGCGGGACGAGATGCTCCCACGTTTGGTGAGGCGAAGAACTCCTGGCTGACGGGAACGGCGGCGTGGAATTACTACGCCATTACCCAGTGGATCCTGGGCATTCGCCCGTCTTATGAAGGGTTGGAAATCCGGCCCGTCGTCCCGAAGAGCTGGCGAGGATTCAAGGCCACTCGCATCTTCCGCGGTGTGACATATCACATCAGCGTCACACGCACCTCCGACGGCAACCAAGTGGCGCTAAAAGTTGATGGCGTGCCTTGGGAGGGCGACGTCGTGCCTCCCCCGGCCAACGGACGGCGCGAGGTCACGGTAGAGGCAACGCTAGCTTGATGGTGTTGAAGATAAGAACTTGCTGCGAGTAGTTAACCACAATTGCCTTGACGCACGATTCGTGAATGCTCTAGCATTTTTATGATAAAGGAGTGGCGGCGGGGAGCCTATTCTTCCGGGTCCGAGGTCCGTTAGAGATTTTGGAGCCAAATGCCGCCCCGATGAATGGGCGCCACTCCTGAGCTGAGGCGGTGCGTGCATCAACACACTCGCTGTTTTGGTCGGTTTGTAATCATCCTTCTCGCCCTCTGGGCGTGTGCCCACCTCCAACCTTCTCAGGCGGCAAATAAGAGCAACCAGCCTGAAGACCCGCCCGTCTCACAAGCGGAATCGCAAACCGCCACACCGGAGATCTCCGCTCACGAGACGCAGCCAGGTTTCGCCCTCCGTGCCCGGGCCAACGAGGTGCTGGTGCGCGTGGTGGTGCGCGGTGCGCAAGGCAAGGCCGTTTCCACCCTTACTAAAGACGACTTCCGGCTGCTTGATAACGGGAAGCCGCAGGTGATCAGGGAGTTTTCGGTCGAGGTCGCTCGTCCCGCGCCGGCGAGTACGGCCGAGAAAAACAACCCACCGGCGGTCGTTGAACCCCAAGTCAGAAGCGCCGCGCCAGTGCCCGAGCGCTTCGTGGCTATCTATTTCGATGACACATTCATGTCTTTTGAGGATGTCGTGCGGACGCGCGACGCCGCGACGCGCTATCTCAAAACCTCAATTACGCCTGGGGACCGGGTGGGGCTTTACACTTCGTCGGGGGTGGGCAACGTGGAATTCACTAGCGACCTCAGCGCACTGGAGGAGGCGCTGGCCAAGCTCCAGCCTCACCCCCACCTTTCCTCCCAGCAGGCCAACGATTGCCCGATTTTTGGCGAGTACGAGGCCTACTTGATGTCAGAAAAAGAAGACCCGACGGCCCTGGAACTCGGCAAGTCCAAGGTGATCAAATGCCTTTGCGGTCAGCCGAACTTGCCCGCGAATGTTCCTGGCGGCGCCATTGTAAACCCTTGCACTTTTGACCCTACGCAGTTCGCCAAGGAGAAGGCGAGGCAGGTCTGGCAAGTAGCGCAGTTTGCCCCACAACAATCGCTACGGGGACTCCAGGCGCTCGTGCGCCGACTCAGCACGATGCCCGGGCAGCGGAGTATTGCTTGGATATCGCCGGGGTTCCTGGGCATGGAGGAAACCTCTGAGATGTCCTCCCTGATTGACCAGGCGTTGCGCGCTCGCGTGGTGATCAATGCCCTCGACTCGCGAGGATTGTGGACCATGGTTCCCGGAGGAGGAGACGCCAGCCAGCGGGGGGACATGGGGCTCTCCGGCAGGCTGGACGCCATCGAGGACCAGTATGCGCGGACGACGCAGCAGATCTCGAGTGACGTGATGATAGCTGCGACCTCGGGTACGGGCGGCGTGTTCTTTCACGACAGCAATGACTACGACGGCGGGTTCCGTTTGGTTGGGGCTCTGCCGGAAGTCGCCTATCTGCTCAGCTTTTCTCCAGAGAACCTGAAGTACGATGGCAAGTACCACAATCTAAAAGTGGAGCTGGTGAATGCCCGCGGGCTCAGCCTGCAGGCGCGGAAGGGCTATTTTGCTCCCGCCGAGGCCCCCGATTCCGAACGCCTGGCGAAAGAGGATCTCTCGGACGCGGTCTTTGCGCGCGACGAGAGGGAAGATTTTCCCTTGGAGATCCGGACGCAGTTCTTTATGACGAGCAAAACCGAAGGCCAACTCTCCGTGCTGGCGCGCGTGGACCTGCGCGGCGTGCGCCTGCACAAAGAGCAGCAGCGCAACGTCGATGAACTCCGTTTTGTCGCGGCCCTGTTCGATGCGAACGGCAATCTGCTGGAGGGTCAGTCACGGAACATTAATCTGCGCCTTCAGGACGCAACCCTGCACGGGCTGCTGGCGCAGGGCCTCAAGACCGGCTGGCGCTTCAAGGTGAAACCCGGAACTTATGTGCTACGGGAAGTGGTAAGGGATATGGGTAGCGGCGGGATTGCGGCGGTCAGCCGCACCGTGGAGATTCCTTACCAGAACTGATCTCTCCACCTGCCAGGAGCCCACACTCAACTGTTAATCCGATTCATACTCCACTTCGACGGCATTGAGGCAGGCATAGTCCCTTACGGGAACGAAGGAGAGCAGCAGCTTGCCCTCGGCGCTGGGCTCGAGGTTGTGAAAAGTTTTGTCGAGCGCTTTCAGAGGGCCTCCGGCCTCTTTGAAAATGTCGAAGTTGCGAAGCAGCGCTACGCCGTTGCAATAGACATCGAAAAGCCGGCTCCCCGCGCCCCCATTCTGCAAACCGTTCTGGTCCGGCAGGCTGGGATAGCGATTCGGCACCGCCCAATAAGTCTCCGCAAATCGGAGTGTGACTCGATATTTGCCAGGCGCCACGGGTATGGCATAGCTAAAGTGCCCAAAACGCTCACCCGAATACAGGTCGGGATCCGGTGAGCGGCTGACCGGGAAACGAGTAATGTGTAGGGCCAGTTGGCCGCCGTCGTAATAATGATCGGATTTCCACAAGTTGCCCGCATGATCGGTATAAGAATGATCTCGGGCAGCGATGCGAATAGGGTTGATCCTTCCCGAGGGCGCCGGCTCGATCTCCAAGGCGCTGAGAGCGGGGACGTCAATCAGCGGTTCAAACTTCAAATGCAGGTAGCCGTCTGGATCCGGCCTTACGTCCTTGAAAACGCGGACGTCGGCGGTGTTGTTTCCTCCGGCATCATTGATGATATCGAAGATTTTGAGCAGGGGCTTCCCATTCATCAAGACATTAAAGAGGCGGCTGGTTTCCCCGCCCCCGGAGAGCGTTCCAGGGCCGTAGTGGGATTCCACAAAGTACAGATGAAGCTCGTAGTTGCCGGGCTTGAGAGGGATGTTATAGGAAAACGTTCCGGCGCGCATGGTTTCGAACAAAGTCATGTCCGCAGCGCGCGCGATAAACTGTTGCGGCTGGCTGAGCGCCTCGCCCCCGGAATAGTAGCGGTCACCGCTCCAGGCGCTTCCATCCCGGTCGATATAGCTGTTTTTGGCGTACCCACAAAGAATCCGCACGGCGTTGGTTGCAACCGTCGTCAAGGGAGGTGTCACTGAGGCATTTCCGCTGGCGGCGGGTGTACGTTGCGCCCCAGCGCCCAAATGCCTCCACCAGCTCAGAGAGATTGCTGCCGCCACCAAAACGATGAGCGCAAGCCCCACTGAAAGCATGAGCAAGATCGGGAAACCCAGTCTCGGTTTGGGTTCTGGCGGAACTGCGGTAGCAGTCTGGGCAGAGGGCCCGATGTTCCACTCGGGAGCTGGAGGGGACCCCGAGTTGTCCTCACCATCTCTTAGTCCCTTCTGCGATGAGGACGCGAACCCGGGGAGCGGCTCCTGAGTAACAAATCGCGGGACGTAATGCCCAGGGTCAATCACAATACGGAGCGCGTGCCCAGCACCTTCTGATTCGTAGTACTGCTTCAGCTTGTGCCGCAGCCGATGAAACTCAACCCGCACGATGGCGTCCCGATCCTGGTCGAAGTCTGGCGCCCTCCCGAGGACTTCCGTGGCGAGGCGGTATTCCTTGATCTGGTCCGCTCGCCCGGCAAAATACTCGTCGCAAACGTACTGGAGCAGTCTAGCCTGCCGAGGAGCTTTGGCAAGGATGCCTGAACTGAGGACTTTGGCGAGTTCAAGCCTCTCTTCTGAGTTTGGAGCAGGAATCGGGCCACTACTCATGGCTGAAGCCTCAGGAGTCACAACGCGTGACTTCGAGAGAACCTCCGTTCGGGTGCAAGTGTAACCCGTTACAGTGGTCAATGCAAAAGGAATTTTTGCGCTCCATGCCAGGCAAAAAGTCACCCTGCGGCCTTAACCTCAGCAGCCTGCAGGGTGATTAGGCGAACTCATATGCTGCGAGCCCTGCCACCCTCGGGACTTAGCGGTACTTTCTCTATCTCCGATTGCTATTGGACTTAGTGGTCTCAGACTTTCGTAGGGAAATAACAAATCGAGCCATTGTCGAGCACAGTGCGGGCACAACAGGGCACGCATAAGGCCAGAACGCAGCGCGGGTAAAGGGATACGCGTAAGCCAAACGAAGTGTGTTAACGGGCGTTAACTGCTTTAACCTTGCGTTAATCTTTGCTCCTCCTTAAGGTTAGCATCGTCTTGTCGCGCTATAATCGGCGGCAGCATTCTGCGTGAATATACAAGTTGGCGTCGGGACTTGGACGAGTTAGCTGCAAGGAACCGGTAAGTGTCGGCCTTGGTGGCGGCCACAGAGTCTCTTAATATTGCCATCATGTAGCGTTGTCCCGAAAAAGCTGGGGTCGACGCCAAGCCGACGGGAACTGCGGGTTGTGCAACGCGATTCTCTAGGTTATTAAGTTTTATCATTAGAGTCAGTTCCTTTCTTTCTCTTGAGCGTCCGGTATTCAGTCCAAACCAAAACTCTGCCAAGGAGGCTCTTTCATTATGAACAGGTCAGTGCATACGAGGATGCACTGGGCCACGGCGACGCGCATGATCGGAAGCGTGATAGTTGTCCTAGCCCTGTGCATTGCAGTCGGTGTGCTTAATCAAGCCCCCGCGTTCGGTCAGACCATAACAGGTTCGCTGAGCGGCACGGTTATTGACCCAACGGGGGCGGCGATTCCCGGCGCGAATGTAGTGCTCACAAACGAGCAAACGCATGTTGACTATAGCGCAACATCAAACAGCGCGGGGTTTTTCGCTTTTACAGCGCTGATGCCCGGCTCTTACACATTGAACGTTTCAGCCAAGGGCATGGCGACATACAAAGAGACAGGAATCGTGCTCCACTCGCAGGAGAGCCGGACCGTGGAGAATATCACCCTTCACGTGGCCGCCACCAAGACGGAGGTGGTAGTCGTCTCCGCGGCCATTGCTCCGGTGCCTCTGAGCAGCGGTGCGAGCAGCACCACCCTAAACAACACGATGGTGAGCCAGCTTTCCGTTCAGGGCCGCGATGCCGCCGAACTGATCAAGCTGATGCCCGGCATGGCCATCAACAGCGGCCTCAGCAATACCGAGTGGAGCAGCGCGCTCACGCAAATCAATAACGGCCCCGTCGAGCAGTTCTCGGCCAGCGGCTCTGTGCCTAATGGCGGCTTGCAGTTGATCATGAATGGCTCGGTGATTACCGACGCTGGCAACCAGGGCACGCAGATTGCCAACGTCAATCAGGACATGACGCAGGAAGTCACGATTCAGAACTCCTCGTTTGACGCCGAATACGCCCACGGCCCGGTCACCTTCCAAGCCACGGGCAAGAGCGGCACGTCGGCGTTCCACGGCGAAGCATATGTTTACACCCGCAACGGCAGCATGAACGCCAACAACTCCTTTTTCAATGCCAGTGGCGTTGCCAAGCCGATTGACCATTACTGGTATCCGGGCGGCCAACTCGGTGGGCCAATCTATATCCCCGGGCATTTCAACACAAACAAAGACAAGGCGTTCTTCTTTGTTGCTTTCGAGTACCTCAAACAGGAACCGGTGGGCACGCTTCACAAGTATATGCTCCCGCCGGCCCCCATGCTTACGGGCGACTTCACGCAATCGACGTTGGCGGGGTACACCGGCTTTGCCGCCACTGTCCCATGTTCCCAATCGTCAGCTTGGAACTTCGGCAATTTCTGCAGCGGCGCGCTGACCAACGGCAGCATCACATTGTATAACTCAGCAGGGGCCGCCATTCCGGCTGCTAGCGCCGTAGCTGACGCGTCGCAGGCCGTAGGCGCCATGGTTTCTCCCAGCATAATTGATCCCAACGGTGTAGCTCTGATGAAGGCGCTCCTAGCGTCTCCTGGCCTTAAACCTATGGTCCCCACTGCGAGTAACCCCTACAACGTTGAGTTCCTCGACAATCCTCCCGTGAACAGCAAGGAATTGAACCTCAGGGGTGATGTGAACATCACGGACAAGTTAAAGGCCTTCGTCTCCTTCACGCGTCAACCGGAAACCGACATTAACAACATTGGCGTCTGGTGGTGGGCGCCCGACGCGGTCCCCTACCCCTCGCAGATGCCGGCCACCCAGCTTTCCAGGGAGTATAGCTTTGGGGTTACGATGACTCCTACCCCGACCTTGGTCAACGAAGCGACGTTTGGCATGGCATACTTCATCAATCCCATCACTTTGAAAAACCCCAGTGCGGTGAACCCATCGACTTATGGGTATAACGTTACGTTGCCCTCGTCATTGACCCAGACTCTCAACGTTCCCCAAATCCCGAACATCACGACTTGGTGTTGCGGCATCGACGGTGGTTCGCTAACGGCGACCGGGGCTGGATTCAGCGTCCCGTCTTTCGGGGCCAAGTGGCACGGCAAAGGCGATTTCGGGAAGGACAGCTACACGCCCGACTTCAACGATAGCCTCACTTGGATCAAAGGCCCGCACACGCTGAAATTCGGCTTCTTCTGGGCCGCCTACGCCAACGTACAGACCGAGAACTGCTGCGGGGGCGGGACAGCAGGAAGCTGGGACTTCGACAACTACGGAGGCAACACGAGCTTCAATTACTACTCCGATATGCTCATTGGACATGCGCAAGGCTACAGCACCACCAACACGAATCCCACGGACTGGACGAAGTACAATGAATTTGACTTCTTCGCTCAGGACGCTTGGAAGGCCTCCCGCAGGCTGACGCTCAACTTCGGCTTGCGCTTCGAGCGCATGGGCCAATGGTTCCCCTTCAACGTCGACAATCAAGGTCTGATGGTGTGGGATCCCACTAACTCCGTTCAGCCTTACAGCGCTACCAGTACCGCTCCTCTGGCCGGCTTCGTTTGGCACAAAATCGACCCCAGCATTCCGCTTTCCGGCTGGACGAGCCCCGCTTTCATGCCTGACCCGCGCATTGGCGTTGCCTACGACCTGTTCGGAAATGGCAAGACAATTCTGCGCGGCGGGTTCGGCATCTATCGGTTTAACGTCGCCTACAACGACGTAACCGAGAACGACATCCTGTCGGGCCCCATGGGCACCGTCCCCTTCGCCAGCAATTGCACGTTCAACAATCTTTCCAATCTCACGTCATGCGCGGCGGCAGCGGCCGGGGCAAGAAACACCACGACTTATGCGGGTTTGCAGCCAGGTGACAACAAGACGCCTTTTACTGATACCTGGAACTTTATCATTGACCAGCGTGCCCCCTGGAACTCGCTCTTCGAGATCCAGTACCAAGGCAGCCGCAGCCGCAATTTGCTGATCTCCGCCAATGGCGACGGTGGCATCCTCCAAGCCAACATCAACTACCCCGCGATTGGAGCGGAATTCCAGCCCGATCCTGTGACCGGCATCACGTACTTCTGCCAGGGTCCGCAGACTGCAACTTGCCTTAAGACTGGCGTGCCAAGCGGCGCGGAGCCGGACTACAAGCCTTGGGGTTATAGCGGGTTGTACGAGTTCAACCACAAGAGCTACTCCAACTACAACGCTATGATGGTGCAGTGGATGAAGCAGGCGGGGCCGGCAGTGTTTAATGTGAACTATACTTGGAGCCATACTTTAGGGCTCCGGGACGGCAACAACGATAACGGACAAGGCGCCGGCGCTTCACTCGATGCCTTCAGCCTTGTCGATAACTACGGTAGTCTAGCCTTTGACCGAAGGCACATCTTCAACGCGTCCTACGTCTTCAACCTGCCCAAGCCCATCCACCATAACCCTTTCTTGGGCGGGGTTGTGAACGGCTGGCAACTGGCCGGTGACACCCAGTTTCAGACCGGCGTGCCCCTTCAGCCTTTGACGGGAGGAGCGCTCAACGCGTCAATGCCGGCGGGCATCACCGATGAGAGCGTTCTCGGGACCACTGGGATAAAACTCGTTCCTCTCTTGGCCTGCAATCCGGGGAAGGGCCTCTCTTCGGGCCAACGTTTCAACCCGAGCTGCTTTGTATCACCCTCGATCCCGACGACGACCGGTCCCTCAACCGTGGGCACCAACGGCCCGCTCATTTGGCCCAACATCACGGCTCCTTCATTCTTCAACAGCGACCTTGGCCTTTACAAGAACTTCAAAATGACGGAGAAAACGAGCCTTCAGTTCCGCCTTACGGCGTTCAACTTCCTCAACCATCCCTTGCCGCAATTCGGCTTGACCAACGACATTAACCTGTCGTTCTCTACCCAAGGCGGCGGCAACACGAACGCCAACACAACCGGCAAGCCCTTCTTCACCTATGGTAACCGAACGCTCGAGTTGGCCCTTAAGTTCGTCTTCTAACGCTCCTGCTAAGGCTAACTTGCTGAAGGGGGACGGCTGACGCCGTCCCCCTTCTTTTTTATCCCAAGCAATACCATGCTGGCGCCCTCCAGCTCAGAAGCAGACTGGACGTGGGGCCTGCACCGCCGCTAACCGGGATTTTTCACCAGGGCCGGAAGGGGGGGGCTTTAGAGTGTGTGTGAAAACCCCAGTTGGCGTGTCATTCCGAGGAGTCCCGCAAGCGCGGGACGACGAGGAATCTCGCACTGTCTTGAAAATACTCAGAGCGAGATTCCTCGCTCCGCTCGGAATGACAGCCTAGGCGGGGTTATCACACAGACTCTCTAGCCCCGCCGCTTCAAGGCCTTCACACTTTTCTTTTGTTTCGCGGGCCGCGAAACAGAAAAGGGGCGGGAGCCACTCCGGTGGCGGGGCTAAAGCCCCGCCCTTCCGGCCCCTCGCGTCAAACAGAAGAAGGCGATGAGAAATCACGGCTCACGTCGTCGGTCGTTTGGACCCCTCCATAATCTGCTAAAATGAACCGGTGCCGACTCCGAACCATAAAGGCCTAACCCGGCGCGAGATGCTGGCTCTTCTGGGCACCTCGGTTGTTTCGGGCGCCCGCGGCGGCTCTTGGCCCGGCTCCACAGCCGTACGGCAATCCCCCATCCGCTTCGAACTCGAAACACTTCCCGTTCGCGTCGAAACCGACGAGACTTTGGATGAGCCTCACGTTCCGGCGACGATGGCGGGCGGGGTTGCCGTTTTCGACTACAACAAGGACGGCCGCCCGGACATCTTCTTTACCAACGGCGCGAACATCAAGACGCTGAAGAAGGATTCGCCGAAATATTCGAATCGGCTCTTTCGCAATGACGGCCATGGAGTGTTCACCGACGTTACGGAACGCGCGGGCTTGGCGGGCACAGGATATGACAGTGGCGTAGCCGTCGGCGACTATGATAACGATGGATACGCCGACCTCTTCGTGGCCGGTGTTCACGGCAGAACCCTTTATCACAATAACGGCGACGGAACGTTCACTGACGTTACGAAGAAGGCGGGGCTCGACCGGTGGAACGATCCCGAATACGGTCCTCTGTGGGCCATTGCCGGCGCCTGGGTGGACGTCAACAATGACGGGCTGCTGGATCTCTTCGTGCTCAACTATTTGCAATGGGACATCGCCACGGAACACCTATGCGGCTTTGGAAGCACGTTCGACTATTGCAGCCCGGATTTCTACAAGGGCCAGCCGAACCAGTTGTTCCTGAACAAGGGCGACGGAACGTTTGAGGATGTTTCAGAGCAGTGGGGCATTCGCGCTCACGTGGGCAAGGGCATGGGCGTTGGCATGGCCGATTATGACCTGGACGGCCGGCCGGACCTTTTCGTTACCAACGATTCGTATTACAACTACCTCTTTCACAATATCGGCGGAAAGTTCCAGGAAGTTGCCCTCGAAGAAGGTGTGGCGCTGGTCGAGGACGGGGAATTCATCTCGGGAATGGGCGTGGATTTCCGCGATATCGACAACGACGGCTACCCGGACATCGTTACGGTGGCGATCACCAATCAAACCTTTCCCCAGTTCCGCAACATGAAAGGGCACGGCTTCGAGGAAGTGACACAGACCACCAACCTGCGGCAACTCAGCGTGCATATGAGCGGCTACGGCCCGGGCCTGTTCGATTTTGACAACGACGGATGGAAGGACCTCTTCGTCTCGCGCGGCCACGTGGAGGCGCTCCCGAAACCAGGCACGGAAATCGAGGAACACAACGTCGTCTTTCGGAATCTGGGCGCGAGCGGTCGTTGGCAGGCGCTGGTTGCCGAGGCGGGATTGACTGCGGCCCCGCCGAAGCGCCACCGCGGCTGCGCCTTCGGCGACTTCGATGGCGACGGCCGAATGGACGTCGTGGTGTCCGCCCTGCTCGAGCCGGCGGAGATTTGGATGAACCGCACGGAGGGCGCCGGCCACTGGCTGGCGGTTGAACTCGAAGGGACCAAGAGTAACCGCGACGGGATGGGAGCCGTGATCAAGGTGGTGACGAAGGCCGGCGCGCAGTGGAACCACATGACGTCGAGCGTGGGCTACGCGTCGTCAAGCCATGGCCCTGTGCATTTCGGGCTGGGCGAGGAGAAGACGGCGGAGCTGATTGAGATTCGCTGGCCGTCGGGCATGGTGCAAAGGCTGCGCAATGTGGCGGCCGATCGAGTGCTCACGGTGAAGGAACCTGCGGCAGGATGACACGCGTGTCGGCTTTGCGCTCCCGCGCCTCGGCTCGGAGCTGATCCACCATGGTCTTTTCCCGCGCTCCGTCGTTCGGCCGCTTCAAGAGATAATAGAGGGCGGTCAACTCGATGTGGGGCATGAGCCATTGCGGGTTTTTCTGCTCCGCGCTTTCAAGGTACTTTACCGCCGCCTGCAAGTTCCCCTGGGCGCGTTCCACCCGCCCCAGCAAGTACAGGGCGGAGTCCGAGTTGGGATCTTGCGCGAGCGCGCGTTGGAGCTGTTGCCGTGCCGCGTCCAGCTTCCGCTCGTTGCAGAACACCGAGCCGAGCTGGACCTGCGCCTGGAGGTCATTGGGATCGAGTTCCAGCGCCTTTTCAAATTCTTCCTCCGCGCTTTTCTCATCTCCCGAGTAGTCATCCACCATTCCGAGCACCACGTACGCCTTGGGCAGACGCGGATTGAGGCGAATGACCGCTTGCGCGTCGCGCCGGGCCTTGTCGAAGTAGGTGAGCCCCAAATAAAGGTTCGCCGCGAGCTGGTACGCCTCGACACTCTGCCGTTGCTCGGCGACTTTCTGGACTCGCTCCAGGCCCTCCCGTGTATCCCCGGAGTCAATCAGCGCCAATCCCAGCGCCCACTCGAGATCGATATTGTCCGCGTTGTCCTTCTCGATCGGCTCGAGAAGCGCGAGGGCTTGGCCGATGAGGCCCAGTTGGATTTGGCAGTTGCCCAGAAGTGTGCTGATCCGCACGCTCGAGGGGTCGCCCTTGTGCAGCGCGGCGAACTGCGCGGCCGCACCCGCGAAGTCGCCCTTCTTGTAATAAGCGAGTCCCAGGTCCAGACGTAGCGCGGGATCGTCCGGGGCTTCGGCCAGCGCAATGTGATATTGCGTTATCGCCTCGTCGAATCGCCCGAGCGAAACGAGGACCACGCCCAGGTTGGCGTGCGCCGCCGCCATTTCCGGATGAAGTTTGATGAGTTGCTGATACTTGCTCACGGCAAGCGCCGCGTCACCGTGCTGCTGGGCCTCAGACGCCTCCCGGAAGAGTTGCTCCGGCTCGGGCGCTTGCGGGGGCGAGGCGGAGGCGAGGGCTAAAGCAGAGAGCGCTCCCAGAAGAGCGACTCCGGCAATAAAAACCCGCGGTGAGGAGAAGAACGAAGCAGGCCGGCCGCCTGCGGTCTTCCTGCTGCGGAACTGGGAGCGTGAAGCGGCTTCCACCTGCCTTCCAAGGGGCAACATAGCATGCCCTAGTTTACACCCGAAACCTGCTCCGGGCCTACCTCCTCTGAAGCGCCGGTTGGGGGACGTTGTTACTTTGCGGAGGTTTCTTCTCCGTGTTGTCTGTGGCCCAGGGAAGACTAGACACAGAGGTCACAGCGACACTCCGTGTTCTCTGTGTTTTGGCCCTTAAGGCCACAAAGGACACGGAGGTTTGTATGTCTCCTGGCACTTCAGTTACTTAGGGAATTGAGGGCCAAAAAACGGGGAGGATGTGGACATTTTGTCCATGTCGCCCGCCCTCTCCCCGACGGCTTGATCCCGCACTTTCAAGAGGAACGACCCACCACGAAATTACCGAGCCCGACCCGCCGCTGCTTATGCCAATCCGTAGAACACATCGAGCCGTTGGATTGTCCCCAAGCGCTCGAAGACTGCCGCACTGGTCGCCGCATCCAACTTGAGTCCATCGACAAGTTGCGGTACTCCGTCGGCGAAGGTCACCCGGATGTGCGGCGGGCCGCTGCGATGCGCCACCACCGGAACCTGACAGTAAGTAAAGGCCATGGTGCCGGGCTCCAAGTTTAGCGTCCGTGGGTTGCCCTTGACATCCCAGTAGTGAAACGTCTTGGACTCGCCAAGAAACTCCGGCCTGCAAATAAGCTGGGGAAGGAAGGCCAGCTCACCATTTTCAACATGCGCGCCCATCTCCCCCAGGCGCGCAATGAAATCTTCTTTCACCTGGCCGGTCATTCCCGGCTGCTGTGCCCCGGCGAACGCCGGAGTGTGCGAATACGGATCGGTGGGAATAGCACCGAAAACCGCTGGAGACTTGTGCACTCCCAGGCCGTCATAAACGCTGTTGTAGTGGGCTCGCAGTCGTTGAAGGATGGACTCATCAGCGCCGCTCGCCACCGCTCGCTCCAAGGTCTCGTGCACCGACAGGAGCAACTTTGAGACCATGTGCCAGTAAATGCACCCTAGTCCTTCGTACTTGTAGAACGTGCCAGAGCGCCCCGTGAAGGACTGATGGTCGAATACCTTTTCATACAAGCCGAGGATCTGTTGTTCTTCCTTTTTCGCAAGCCGGGGGAAGCCGCTCTTCTTCAGCTCGTGCAGCGCTTGCGCAAGCATCGCCGAGCTCGAAAACGAGGCGTTAAAGTGAATGCCGCCTTCCACATCACGAACAACGATGCGGCGATCGTCCCGCTCCAGCATGGACATCAGCAGCTTCGACTTCTCGACTTCGCTCTGCGGCACATTGTTCTTTTCGAGAAAGCTCGGCAGCGGCCGGTCAGGATACAAGATGTAGCTGTTCTGGTCGGCGCGGTACAAGCTGCTGTTTTGAAGCGCCTCCAGCAGAGCCACGCCCTGGGCCGGTGTGAGCGCTCCGGAACTGAGCACCGCCACCTGGCCCTCCAACATCTCTTGCAGCCTCCGAATCCTGATCTCGTCCCCCGCGATGGTGATCAGGTTGTACGAGTGGTAGAGCCCATCGCTCCGGCGATTGGCGCGGATGGAATGATCGATGTGCAGCAGGGCCGAATCACAGAACGACTGCAACCGCGCAACAGATACTACGCTCCGTTCTCCGGAAATACCCTGCGCATAGAGCTTCCCGCGATAGAGCGACCCGGCGCATCCAAGCTGATCAAGAATTGACTTGCGGTCGCGGTCCGAAATGGGACTTTTAAGAAGGGACAAGGAATTTTGCAGCGTGTCGAACACTTGTCCGAACAGCGCGGCCAGCTCCGACGACAGCTCGATCTCGCCTCCTTGCTCCTGAGCGAACAGCTCGCGCGTGAAAACCAGGAAGCGCCACAAATAGTACAGCGTGACCATCGAGGCGCCCGGCCCCACCAGCGCGTTATTCGCATCGTTCCATTCGGGCCGCTGCGTGTTCATCCAAAGGCCGGCTTCCGGAACGAAGTTCGAGAGCTTGGTCAGGATCACGAGCAGAAGCTTTTCAGCCAGATTGGCGCGAGCCAACCGGCCGTCGCGAGCCAGCAAGGCCTTGCCGTCCTCTCCAAGCTGCGCCGCGCGCTTCATGGTCTTGCGATGCGCCACGCGATCGAAGGTGATGGTGTTACGCGAATCGGCCAGCAACGACTCGTAGGGCTGGATGCGATAGGGCACATTCGCATAGCAGAACACGGCGCGCGTCAGCAGCTTGCCCAGACTTTCCGGGTAGTGCCGCCTGGCTTGCTCGAGCAGCTTCAGCAGGTAGATGACTTGGTGATCTCCCCAGTAGCCGATGAACGACCACGCGTCATGCGGATCAATAGTTTCCCACTCGTAGCCGCTGCTGGAGATACGGTACGGGTTATAACCATCGGCCGTGGAGGAGTCCAGAAACTTATAGATCATGCTCTCGGCAAAGCCGGGAAATGACACGCTGAGCGCTTCCCAGTTCTGAAAAATGTCGCGCCAGTTTCCCTGGTAGCTCAAGATCTTACGACCGTGATCATCCTTCACCTTGATCTCGAACATGTTCCACGGGCGGCTCGGATCACCGTGACGGCGGCTGAAAGTCAGCGGCAGATACTCACGGGCAAGCCGCTCCAAATCCGCATCTTGCTGCGCGCGCACCTGCTCGAGGAGGGCGCGGCGCTGCATCGACTCGGGCAAACCCTCGAGGAAGGGTTTGTGCTTCAGGGCGAGCTGGCGATTGGCGTTGGCGATGAACCGCCTCAGATCGGCGCCCGGAATCAAGTAGTTATCGTTCGGAATGCCGCCGCGCATGACGTTGAAGAGGGTGCTCGAAAAATGACGCCAGACGGCCGGCTCGTCCTGAGTCAACTGAAGCCCGTCCGCCGCAGCAACAATCCTCACTAGGTTCTGCGTGCCCCGGGCAATGTCCTCATCAATCTCCGAGGCGATGTTCGGGAAGGAATGAAGTTCGTGAAGGATGGACTTCACTCCTGCCGCGTCCTGGTTGACTTCGGCGACGATCGTCCATTCCTTCTCGGCGTGGGCGGGCAAGTCGAGCGCAGCCTTCAGGAAGTAGGCGCCGCGGCGACCCCGGATGTCTGTCTCCTGCGTCACGGCGAGGCCGCGGCGGAAGGCGTCGAGCTGAACGCTGGAGAGGAGCCGCGCCTCCGCTGGCAGGCCTGCGGACCAGGCCAGGTTGACGCGCAGCGCCTCGCTGGGTTCCGGCCTGTCAACAGGAATCGACGATAGGCGAAAGAGAGCAAGCCCTGTGGTGCGCTCCAGTTCCGTGCGCTTGTAGCCGTCCACCAGGGTGCTGTATTCCAACTGGAATCGCCGCGTGACGCCGCAGGGCAAAACATTCTGAATGCCATCGAGGAGCTCGACCCGGACGGCCTGGGCGCGGCGATTCGCCAGTTGTGCGCGGCGCACAAATCCAAAACGCTCGCTGGTCATCCAGCCATACGAGAACGTCAAGGCAAGATCGTGGTTTTCTTCCTCAAAGATGATCTTGTTCCCATACAGGCTCTTGTAAAGATGGCGCGACACGTGATGTCGCCCGTCAGGTTGCCCTGAGAACGGCTCCCAGAGCACGACTCCGCCGTCTCCCATAACACGAACGATCGTTTTGCTTCCCGTGTGCTCGCAGCCATCGTGAATTCGATCCTCGGGGTAATACGGAAAAAGCGCGTGGTCAGCATCTTGACGGCCCGCCGTCAAGCCGCCATTGCTGGAAATGAATAGCCAATGATCCGAGTCGCTGACGATACTCATGAAGAACGGCGGAATCGCATCGTAGTGGGCGAGGCGATAGTACCGCTCCCCGCGAAGATCGACGAAGGAGCCCTCCGCGACTTCAGGAGAGAACGGGACCTTCCCCCCGGCAGCAAGCACCATCGGGCTACTCATTTTGCCTCTCGGCTGGATGCAGGGACGTTTTCGACGGATGACGGCAAAGCCCGGCGCTGCTTTAGATCCTTTTCGATCTGTACCATGGTGTCATCGTCCAGCTTGTAGAGCAGCACCGCCCCGGCCGATAGGAAGCCCACCACCGCGGGGTAAAAACTCATCATGTAACGTATGCCGGTTTGTACGTGGAGGGGCTGCGCCACGTTCGCCTTGAATCCAACGTAGCCCATCAGCCAAAGAAAGAGCGAACTCCCCGCCGCCCAGCCCAACTTCTGCGAAAACGATGCGGCCGAGAACACCAGCCCCGTTGCGCGGCGTCCGGTCTTCCACTCCGAATAATCAGCCGTGTCCGCGTAGAAGGCCCACAGCAGCGGCGAGGTGGGAGCAAACAGCGTTGAAATGGCGATGTGGGTAACAAAAATCAGGGGAATATTGCTGAGCGGGACGAAATAGAAGAGCACCGTGAGCGTGCTGGCCATCGTCATCAAAATGATGTAGGCGCGCCGTTTGCCGCCGAGAAGTGTGGAAAGCGGACGCGCCATCGCAGCCCCAAAGATCACTCCCACGGTTCCCATTACCATGAACCAGGAGGCAATCGCCTCCGGCCCCAGGCCAGCCTTAAAATGGTATCCGAGAAGCGTGTGCTCAAAGTGATACAAATGTCCGGGCTGCACCACGCAATACTTGAAGTAGTACAGGATGGCGCCCATGCGGAGGGAGATATAGAAGACCGCGAATACTCCAATGAAGCACACCATCACCCAGGGGATATTCCTCAGCAGATCCCGCAGATCGTCCTTCAGCGCGTCGCCCGGCCGGTGAGCTGTCTGTACACGTTCGCGTGTCGCGAAGAAAGTTGTGAGGAAGAGAGCGATCGCCAGAACTCCATAGACCACCATCGCCAACTGGAAACCCCGCTGATCGTTGCCGTGGCCGAACCGCTTCACCATCGGAATGGTGAGCCCCTGAACCATGAAGAGCCCGCCATACGCGAGAACGAAACGGAAGCTCGATACGCTGGTGCGTTCCAGAGAGTTTGACGAAATTACTCCCATCAGCGCGCTGTAAGGAATATTGATGAATGTGTACGCCAGCATGATCAGCCCGTAGGTCACATAGGCGTAAACCAACTTGCCCTGCGGCCCCAGGTTGGGAGTGGTGCACATCGCCACCCCCATCAGCGCCATGGGCAGGCACCCCCACAGTAAGTAGGGGCGATAATGTCCCCAGCGCGTCTGCGTGCGATCCGCAATCACGCCCATCACGGGGTCAATGCACGTGTCGGGAATACGTACCACCAGGAACATGGTGCCTGTGGCGGCGGCCGGGATACCAAAAACGTCAGTATAAAAATAGGATAGAAAGTTGAGAAACGTTTGCCAGTAGAAGTTCGAGGCCGTGTCGCCGACACCATAGCCGACTTTTTCGAGAAAGGAGAGCTTACTGCTTTCAGTGTTCTCTCCTGCCGCCGACCCATTGCTCGCCAAAGCGCTCACAGGATTCTCCATGATATCTGACAGGGAGTCCGGTCGTGGCTTTGTAAAGGCCCAGACGCTCCGCCAGGAACTTCAATGTGACTTTCTTGGGCAAGTCCACGCAGCCTCGCGTGGTGACACCGCAGTATATCACGGGCCTCACGGTCACAGATATTTATGAAAAAACCTGACAATGCGGCCCCGCAGTAGTATGCGGTGGTTGCTGAGCCGCTTTAATTGACCAGTTTAATTGTCTATCTTGAACTCGGGTGCGGCAAGGGAGATCGAACTGCGGCTCGAGAATAGGGCGGCACGGGTTTCGTTGAAAGAGAATTCGGTAACTACCCTTGCTTGGCGGTGAAGGCTGCCCAAATCTGCCGCGCTCCAGACTTACTTGGTGCGATCCTATTGTTCTGGGGGAGTTTTTCGCTCTCAGATTTCTTGGTGGCCAAGAAGAGACAAAACAGGGAGTTTACTGAAACCCTCCGTATCATCTGCGTTGAGGATTTATCGGCACTGAGGCGAGAGAGAAGTTCGTCTCGATTACGCCCAGCAGCCGCGCTGCTTAGCGTCACTCTTTCTTTGATTGTTTCGCGAAGCTTAGCAATAAGAGGACGACCGGCCCAAACAGCAACCCCTCGAGGGCCGCGCGCACCTTCGAGTGTCCCTTCTTGTCGGCTACATAAACCCCTGCAATGACCCACCCGGCCATCCAACAAATCGCTAGCAGCTTCATCGTGGTCTCCTCAGTCGGCAAAACTTTATGATCAATACTAACTTTCTGACGTGTTATCGGCTAGAGCACGAAAGTACTGGCAGGCGATGTACCGCGGGCGTCTCGCCCGCTGTGGCGGCGACATCCTGGCCGCGCCTTGCTGCGTGTGGGCGGGCGGGGAACGCTCCCACGACGGCGGGCGAGAAGCCTGCGCTACGCCAGGCCACAGACAGCCGACGGTGCTCTTACGTGTAGATTTCAGGGTTGACAGGCGTAGGCGGGCGCCGGCCTTCGAGTGCGGCGAGGAGATTTTCCGCGGCCAGCATGGCCATCGCCAGGCGAGTCTGGGAAGTGGCGCTCCCCACATGCGGCGTCAGGACGACGTTCGGCAAGCCAAGCAGCACGGGGTGGATATGCGGCTCCTGCTCGAACACGTCCAGTCCCGCGCCGGCGATCTGCTTTGACTGGAGCGCCTCCACCAGCGCGGGCTCGTCCACGACTTGGCCGCGCGCGGTATTGATGAGGAAGGCCGTGGGCTTCAGCATGGCGAGCTCGCGGGCGCCGATAAGATGCTGAGTCTCGGGAGTGAGGGGAACGTGCAGAGTCAGGAAATCCGCCTCGCGCAGCAGCGTCTCACGATCCACGAACTGTGCGCCGAGTTCCTGCTCGAGGGCTGGTGAGGGGCGGACGATATCACAGTAAAGGACGCGCATGGAGAATCCGCGGGCGCGGCGCGCTACGGCTTTGCCGATGCGTCCCAAGCCATACACGCCCAACGTCTTGCGAAAGAGGTCGGCACCCCAAAAATATCCCCACTGCCAGTAGTGCCAGCGGCCCTCTCGAACGAAGCGGTCGCTTTCCACAAGGCGGCGCGCTACGGCCATGAGCAGGGCGAAGGCCAAGTCCGCCGTCGTCTCCGTGAGCACATCGGGAGTGTTGGTGACAAGGATGCGGCGACGCGTGCAGGCGGCCACGTCGATGTTGTCGTATCCCACCCCTACGTTGGCGATCACGCGCAAGCGCGGCGCATGCTCGAGCAATTCTTGGCTGACTCGCACGCCAGAGGTCATTAAGCCCTCGATGTCCCGGCAGGCTTCCGCCAGTCGTGCGGGCTCGAGCGGCGCATCTTCGGGCTGCACTTCCACATCACAGCGCGTCGCGATACGCTCGACTACGGGAGGCGGCAGTGGGCGGGTAATGAAGACTTTGGGGAGGTTCATATGCTTTGTAGGGTGGCCCTAGTGTCCGCCCTCGAGCAACCAGAAGCGTTGCCCATACTGAATAGCCGCGGCCTCGACATCGGGTCCGCGCCAGCCAACTAGCCACTAAGCACTAACAGCTAGCCACTGCCTTTAATTGATCCAGCGGCCGTGGTCGTCCTTTCTTTCGTGCTTGCGCATGTAGACTTCGAATTTCCTGCGCAATCGGGCCCGCCGCCACTCCTGATACCCTTCGGGGAAGCGGAAAGAGGGTAAATGGGGGCCGCGGAGGTAGAGGAAGCCGAAGAGCATCCCTCCCAGGTGCGCCACATGGCTGATGCCGGATCCTGGAGTGCCAAACGAACTCACCAGTTCGATCACTCCCATAATCACCACGAACCATTTCGCTTTGATCGGGATCAGGAGGTAGAGGTAAATTGGCCGATCGGGGAAAAGCATGCCGTAGGCCAGCAAAAGACCATAAATAGCCCCGGAAGCGCCGACCGTGGGCGCACCCGTGCCGTTGGGGAAAATGGCCGCTGACAGGACAACACAAATCCCAGCCCCGATGCCGGTGAGGAAGTAATAAGTAAGGAACTTGCGAGGACCCCACAGGCTTTCCAGGTCTGACCCGAACATCCAGAGCGCAAACATGTTGAAGATGATGTGAAAAAAGCCCCAGTGGAGGAACAAGTAGGTGAAGAGTTCCCAAATATAAAAGCGGTGCAGAACTTCGTCGGGTTTGAGCGCAAACCACACGTAGGGCGCGCTCCAACCAAAAATCTGCTGGGGAATGTAAGTTACCACAAACGCCGCAGACGTAATGATGATCAATTGTTTGACCACCGGCGTGAGCGGCGGCCCGAACGAGTACGAGACTTGCCGATAACGGGGCATGTATAGAAGCGTACCACAAGAGCGGGCGGGAAGGGCAGGTGTCAGCTGCCTAAAGTCTAAAGGTTAAAGGATAAAGGGTAAAAGCTATGAACTTAAGGGTGGAAGGTTAAGGCTAAAGGCTAAACGATAAGAGAGGCTAAGGGGTGCCCTTTACCCTTCACCCTTTACTTCAGTTTCTTCCGTCCCACCGCAAATAACGCTCCGGCCATCGCCAGGAAAATCAGCAGGCCAAAAACGCTGGAGCTGGCGAGACCCGGCCAATGCTTGGTTCCGACCGCGACCTTTTGATCGACCTCGAATCCCACTAGCGCGGCCAGAATCAGGCCGCCGATGGAGCCCCCGGCGATGAGTCCTGCCGCAAACAAGGCGCCGCTGGAGACTTCGCCTTCCTGACGCTTGGTGATTTTCTGTAGCAGCCCGCTCACCACCCCTCCCGTAAAGATGGGCGCAGTGGTGGCAATCGGCAAGTACGAACCCACAGCGAAGGCCAGCGAGCGCACGCCGCAAAGCTCCATGACGACCACAATGAACACGCCGAGCAGCACCAGCCCCCAAGGCAGGCTGCGGCGAAGGATGCCGTTGATGACCGTACTCATCAGCACGGCCTGGGGTGCGGGGAGCCGCTCGGAGCCAATGCCCACCCGCTCCTGGAAGTCAATTTGCCGCGCGGCGGGATCGTAGTAATAGCGGCCGTCGGGGATGGCATGCGAGCCGATGACGTTGATCACTTGATAATTCTTCCCGTTTCGTGAAGCCTCGCCTACCACCCGCATCTCCGCTGTCATCGTGACGTTTTGCAAGGCAAACGGTTCAACCCGCGTATAGGCGCGGTTGAGCAGAACCAACGTGAAGCCGATCACCAGAACGGAGGTGAGCGCGCCCACGATCATGGCCGTTTCCGCGCGTTGGGGAGTGGCTCCCACCAGGAATCCCGTCTTCAGTGATTGCGAAGTCGCTCCTCCCACGGCGGCGGCGATGCATACGATGCCGCCGATGTAGATCGCCACGGCCGGGTAGGCCCCGGAAGTCCAACCCGCGGCGACAAAAAGCAGTGCCGTCACCATCAGGGTGGCAATGGTCATGCCCGAAATGGGATTGGCGGAGGCCCCGATCAGTCCCACGATGCGTGCCGACACGGTCACGAAAAGGAAGCTAAAAACCACCACCAAAACGGACGCCAAGAGGTTCCCGCTGACCCCAGGATTGATTCGGAAAGCGAGCACAGCCCACACGATCAGAATCATCACCAGCGAGCCGCCAAGTATCAAGGTTCCAGGCAGCTCTCTTTCCGTCCGGATGGCCGCGACGGGCTCCGCCTCTCCATGGCCCTTTCGTAACTGTCGGAAGGTCGAGCGCAAGGCGCGCACGATGGTTGGCAGTGTGCGGCCCAGAGTGAAGAGCCCCGCCGTAGCCACGGCCCCAGCTCCGATGGGGCGGACGTAGGCGCGCCAGATGGCGAAGGAATCCATGTCGCGGATGAGGATAGTGCCGGGGAAAATAGGATGCTCAAGCCCCGCCCCGAAGAACTTGATCATGGGTATGGTAACCAGCCAGGAGAGCACCCCGCCGGCAAATATCATCCCCGCCGTGCGCGGCCCGATGATGTAACCCACGCCGAGGTATTCTGGCGTGACGTCGGCCGCCAGGGTCGCCCCGGTGTACCACCCCGGCTGGTAGATCGGCCGCGGCCGCCAGAACAGGAGGGCTTCATTTAGAAACTTATAAACGAGCCCCACGCCGAAACCGGCAAAGACCTTTCCCGCGAAGCTGCCACCCTTTTCACCCGCGATGAGCACGTCCGCGCAGGCCGTGCCTTCGGGATAGGTCAGCACGCCGTGTTCCACCACATTCAACTGGTGCCGCAGGGGAATCATAAACAGCACGCCCAGCACGCTCCCCACGAGCGCCAGCAGCAGAACGCGCGGGATATCCGAAACACCCAGCGAGTACCCGAGGAAAATCAGCGCCGGGAAGGTGAAAACCACGCCGGCAGCAATGGATTCGCCTGCCGAACCCGCCGTCTGCACGATATTGTTCTCGAGGATGGTCGATCGTCCCAGCCACTTGAAGATGCTGATGGAAAGCACCGCCACGGGAATCGACGCGCTCACCGTCAGCCCGGCGCGCAACGCCAGGTAGACAGTGACCGCCCCGAAGACAATCCCCAGCAGGGCGCCCAGGATGACGGCGCGCGGGGTGAATTCCGGGATGTCCTTTTCCGGTGGCACGTAGGGACGAAATAGAGCTTGTTGGTTTTCTTGTGGCGATTGTGTGGCCATAGGTCTCCTCTGCTGATAGCTGAAAGCTGGCGGCCGATGACTGAAAGCTTCTTTCACCCGCCGAGCTTGGCGCGAACTTTCTCATTCACATGTTTGCCGTCCACGCTCTTACCCGCCAGTTTGGCCATCGCAGCCTTCATCACCTTGCCCAAGTCTTTAGCGCTGCTGGCGCCCGTCTCCTGGATAGCGGAAGCCACGGCAGCGTCAATTTCCTCCTCGCTTGCGCCTGCCGGCAAGTAACCCTCAATGATTTTGATCTCGGCTTCTTCCTTGTCAGCCAAGTCGTCCCGCTTGCCCTTGCGGAACTGCTCCACGGAATCATGCCGCTGCTTTATAAGCGTGCGCAGAACCGCCAGGGCTTCCGGATCTCCCAGCGGTTTGCCGAGTTCAATCTTTTTGTTTATTAAGGCCGCTTTGGCCATGCGGAGGACCGCGAGCTTTAGCCCTTCCTTCGCTTTCATGGCGGCGACCAAATCCTTTTCAATCTGCTCCACGATTGTCATGGCGCTTCATCCCCCTCCAGATTCCTGCCGACTATACCACAACCCAAGAAGCCATAGTGCCTTGTTTCGCTCTGTGTAGAGGCCGGCTCCGGCAGGAGTGAAGCTCAAAGGCGAAAGGGTGGCTGGAAATGGATACGCATTAGCATGAACGCATTCTTCTCCGGCGCTTAAACGTGGATTGACAGACCGGCGGCCAGGATGCACAATGGACCAAGGTCGAGTGGCACAGTCGCGACTGGCTGTGCCACGGCTACACGGGCAGGCCTGCCTGTGCCGCTCTGTGCGCCCGTAGCTCAGCTGGATAGAGCACTTGCCTACGAAGCAAGGGGTCGGGTGTTCGAATCACCCCGGGCGTACCAACTTAACCCCCACTGCCTCTAGGCTCAAGTCGCACTGGCTCTGAGGGACCAAATTCTTGAGTGCATTGAACCGCTGCGTCGCAGTACACCACGTGGATGGTTTCCGTGTTCCACACCTTCCTCCGTCACTTTGTAGGCCTGGAGCCGCTCGGCCAGGTGGCTGACAGCCTCGTAGAGCCGCTGCCAGAGCTCACGACTCGCCACCTGAAGCGACGCCTCGACAGCGGCGGTGATCTGACGCTTTATTCGCTCTCTTTCCTCGTCGCCCAGTGTGACCCGGAAATCACCCGCATCCGGCAGAGGCATCACTTTGGTCTCGAAAGAAAACTTGGAGCAGAGTTCTTCAGAAGCAGGATAGTCCTCGGAACGGAATAGGCCGCCGAGCCGTACTCTAGCTTCTTCCACGAGCTGCCCAAACTGGTGTCCCAGAGCTTCGACAGCCGGCGTGAACTTGTTCGACAGCTCCCGCATTTTCTCTGTATGGTCCATGTACGCTGCCGCAGGGAGCACTCGATAACCGTTGTCGTCCCAGGGCAGGGTCATGAAGTAGTGCTCTTGACGCGCCTCGCTAACAATTTTCTGGACCTCAGCGAGAGCCGCTTTGGGGAGAAGCACCTTGTGATAACGCCCCGCATCTGGCTGGGCACCGTGGCGCTGGGCAATCTCCTCGGATGCTTCCGGGTCGTGTTTCCGCGCCGACCACGTGCTGATGGAGAGCGAGCAAAGCATAGCTCGCGAGGACAGAGACAGTTCTGCAGTTGAAATGGAGTTCATGGTGATATCTCCTGTGTTTTTTGAGAGGATGTGGGGGACGGCATGAAGGACGGGTTTTACTGCGTCAATCCGTGCGCTCTTGTTGCCAGAATTTCTCTTCTATTGCAAGATGCCTTGCCTTCCAGCGGTCTTGGGCTTCTTGCTTTCGGCCAACTTCATGTTGGAGGTAATACGTGAAGAGATCCTCAAGGTCTTGATAGACATCGGCGTCCCATAGTTGTCGAAGATATTTAATTTGGCCGTGATTGTCGGCGAAGAGGAAATACTGAGCTGCGTACCAGCCGAGCGTGCTTTGATAGATGAAGGGCATGTCGCCCGAAAGCTTGAACATCGAGGCGAGCTTTTCGAAAAATTCGAGGATCGCTTCCAAACGAGAAAGGTTCCATTCTTCGCTGCCCGGCGCATGAACGGTTTTGCGAGCCTCAATCATTTCCTGGGAGTTCCACTCCCTGTCGAGTTCGAGGTAAGTGGAAAATGCCAGCTGCTTCTTGATGAGATATCCCTGCCAGACGACCATGTCCCCCGCCATGAAGCCTATGAGCAGGGTTGCGTACGTTGTGGCTGCGTCCCAACGAGAATGTACCGCGGCGTTAATCAGCGGCACGAGAGTGAAGAGCGCTACTATGCCGAGGGTGTGTCTGAGAGCGATTTTCATCACGGGATTTCCTTCTTGCCATTCAACGTGCTCGGGGCATTGTGGTTCGGCGTTTTGCGACCAAATACAAACAGCAAGACTACGTATAGAACTGAAAACGTAACTAACAATTCCCTGACGAATGCGTTTAGCCAGGCCTGCACATGCAATGGAATATACGGGCGGACGGCTTCACCTACCACAAGTGCGAGCCATAACAAAAAGACGTAGTCGCTCAGGGCTATGGTCAGCTTGCTTACCGAGTATTTTCGGCTTCCAAGCCAACATCCCTTGTCCTGCGGGGTTTCGGCCACAGTATGCAGAGGACCAGTCACCGGAATTTCGAAACGTTCAACTTTGGTCTCCCAATTCTCCTGCCACTACTTCGAGCCGCGATTGACCAAGCTCCATGCGCAAGAGCAAACCATGCCAAAGCACGCCATTACAATTCTGAGTTCTGATGGCCGCAAGGCCGCATAGCCTACAAAGGCTGCGGAAATGAAGCCCCAAAAGAAAAAGGACCGCTTCCAAAAAAGATCGATCTCAAATTTTCGGGTATCAACTGAAACCTCAAAGCTTTTCTTCATCCGCTCTTCTTCAGTCACGTAGTGCCTCCTTTGGATTGGTCCGAAAGATCTCACTCAACGGCCGCGCGGGCTGATGCGGAAAATGGCAGATACGGTCAGCGATCTCCTGGCGACAAGGGTTTGTATCTGTAAGAAGAAAGACGCATCGTCACAGTACCTGTAACATTATTACCAGTTCGTGTGCGCAATAGCATCATAAGCCACGCCGTAGATGCTTGCTCGCCCGTGGCACCGTAAGGCGGAACCGGCATCGGTGACCGCGTGTTGGTAAAAAGCAATACCAGAAAATAGCGGACTCCTGTTATTCAATTCGCCGGATGGCTTCCTGATCAATGGAATCTGCCACAGTCCGCCGCCGCTCATGCCGCCGAAATTCTTAGGAACGGGCGGTGGCGCAGCCGGGTGGATCGGAATTGTGAAGTAGTCGTGCTCACCGATCTGAACTAACGAGGTGGGCCTCCCGATTCCACCAAATTTGTAGAAGACTTTGGCGATACCGTAACCAGTCGCGGTGTCGGGCCGTTCTACAGTGCGCTCGTCAGGCAAACCATGAATGATCCACATTCCATCGCGTGGGTCCGGGGGACTGTGGAGCATATGTTCGCGGTGCAACTTGAGGTCGTAGAAAATCTTCTTGGCAGCTATCGCACTAGCGATCCACGGAGCCAGAATAACCGCCCCGAGGTCAGGCCCAATAGCATCGTCGTGACCGCGAGCGATCTCCAAATACTTTAGACTGAGAACTTCGATTGAATGTGGTTGGGAACTAGGAGACAGCATTATGCCCAACCTGCCCGCACGAGGAAGGGTGCGGATGACATGATGGGCCGTCAGTGTCGCGAAGGTTCTATCGATCACTACTAGAGTCCCGGAGCCGAGTAGAGATGCGTTTTGTCCTTGTGGTGTGTCTTCAAGACGTAGGAACCCGACACTATAGTCGGCCAAAAGACGAAGGAGCTCCATCTTCAAGTCGTCCGGAATGTCTGCAATCTGGACTTCTTCCATCGTCTGATGCGTGCTGTCAGCTATGGTGATGCGGCTCGCTGCCAACGGAACAGCAGCGGACGAGCCAGTTGTCAATGGCTTCGCGCGTCATCTGCGTGTCCCTACTTTCGTTTCGCGACGTGGCGACAAACGTTGGCAACAACTTCCACCATAAGATGACAGCCTCAGATTCTCCGCGTCCGTTCGACTGCGTCTAGCACGGCCGCAGCGTCGGGGTGGGTCGGGCCTTTTTTGCGCGAACGTCTGACCCACCGGAACCACAACTATCCCCTGAACCCCGTCAATTTTCAAGCCGATAGCTGAAAAGGCGCTGCTGCTTTACCCGAGACGCTCGGGGGAGACCTGGAGTCATTCACGGGTAATTGACAAACCTAAGATGAGGTTGGCGCCGCTATCTCTGACGGTGATGCTCAGCCGACGGGAGACGATGGGAGTGTCGCAACCGGCGACAGTGAATCTCAGTTTCTCCGAATCAAACTCCCGAAATGATGGGTTACGCAATCGCTTGGTGGTTCTCGACGGCCCACTTGGTGTACCCAGCAGTGCAGCGAATGGCTGGCTGGCGGAGGGTGGCGTCGTGCACACACGGCACTCTGAACTCGGTCGGCAGGCGATTCAGGTACAGGCAGATGCGGTGGAAGTTGGCATCGGAGGCGCAGCGGGCCAGGGCCGAAGCCACCGCGTACTGCGCGGCTGCGTTCTCTGGGACGAGTTCCTGGGTTGGGTTCAGCAGAATGGCATCAATGTTGGGCAATTCCCGGAACATCCGCAAAAAGGCGGGGAATTCCGTGGCCGCGCCGGCCCCCACCGCTCCCGCTATAACTTCATGCTCAATCGCTGGGCTCGACTGCGAGTCGAGGGAATCGAAAATGCGCGAGACACCTTCCCAGGAGCGTGGTGAGGGGAAAGCATTCGCATCGCGGTCGGAATACCAGTCCTGCTCGGGACTGGACCGAACCTATGTGGGTGGTATCGAGCGCGGGGAGAGGAACGTTTCCCTGATGAACCTCGCAAAAATTGCGAAAGCCCTGAGGGTGTCATTATCGGAATTATTCCAAGGAGTTTAACTGCTAACCTCTGAATTTCCTCATTAGCTGAACCGTACTTCCGAAACCGCAGGGTCATCTTGCCCACCCATGGTCGTGGTGATACAGTTCCCGCAGCCCTATGGGTTGCGAAGGAGGATGCGGTGCCAGACGAACCGCAGGGTTAGCTGCTGACTCGGACACCGGCGAGCGCGCTTGGTAAAGCCATAACTTCATGAGTGGACCCTCCGGAGGACGAACACGATGACTCACCGAAAAGGGACCGATCAGTATTTGGTATCAAAACCGGCGTGTTTTTTCCAAAAGGAACTTCTAGGCGAGGAGCCGCCATCTTTTGCGACCATGCAGACGCTCTACAATTTGGCCAGGGAACTGTTCGGGCGCCATCCCTGGGATCTGTTGAACGAAGATGAGCTTGTGCTAGTCGAGGGGGCGGCTTCACAAGAGTTGTGCTTCTGCTCGGTCCTGGGCGCGCTCGGGCAAGTAAGAGCTTTGCACGTGTATGTTGGCCGCGAGGGCTATCGTTTTTTCCAGAGGTTCCATTCAGGCGAGAAGATGACGGTGGGGGAATTCTTCGCGGCTCAGCGCACCGTCTACGTGGAATTCGTCCGACTCGGCGAGTTAACAGCAGCCGACCGAGGATTGCTTAAAGTCATGGGCCACCCGTTGAAAAGGGGCACGCTCGCGCCAATCTTCCGTTCCATCCGGCCTGGACATCACCCTTGGTATGTGACAGAGGGTGAGGCCCGGGTGTTGGCGGAATGCCAGCGGGCCTTGATTGCGATCTGCGACCTTCGCAAGGCGAAGCCGGGTCTCGATTTCTGGGAAAAGGAAAGCGTTTATCCCATGATGTCACGCCGAGCAGAGGAGGGGGATGAGGCGAAATACGAGATACGCCTGGTGGACGCACCTCGCTTCCCTAAGCCAATACCCAATTTCGCCACTTTAGATGAGGCTCGCATCCAGCGCATCCGCGATAGTGGGTATCCATTCCAAGGAGTGCTCGAGGTCGATCACTTCTACGGGGCCGGGATGATCGGTGAAAAGAATCAGCGCAAGTCTTGTTTGCGCATGGGCCTAGCCATTGACGGCCAGAGTGGGTTCGCTTACCCGCCGGAGGTGAGTTCGCCCGAACCTTCCACTGGGGACGTACTCATGCGCGTGACGCTCCGAGCGATCGAGAGCGCCTGTGCACTCCCCCGTGAGGTTCATGTAAGAGGTGGCGAATTCAAACTCCTTCTCGAGCCATTGGGGCAGGCATTAGGATTTTCCGTAAAGGTCATGAAATCTCTGCCCGCTCTCGACTTTGCCAAGGGCCACCTCTTGGAGATGATGGGAGAGCCAGGGCCGTTGCCGCCTCGCTGACGACTAGACTGCGGCGACCTCTCGGTTTGCAAGTTAGAGGCTTGCCATAAGGGTATCCGAAATCAGCCCCGGAAGTCGTTGGTTCTGCGAGTACAAGAGCTAACGATCTGGAAAGTTCCAGAAACACATGTTTTGGCCTCAGTTTCCCGGAAGCCTGTTTGTGTCCACTTGCTCCCCAATACCCTATTTTCGTCGTAGCGTGCTATTCTGACCCGTCGCTGATAGACGCACCTGGCACACCGAGTGGAAGGAGGCAGAAGCGAATTCATGCCAAGACTCACCCTGCAGCATTGCCTGGCCATCCTGGCGCTGTTCCTGCTGGCGCCCATGGCGCGTGCGCAGACTGACGACGTCCGACAACTAGCGCACGACACCTTCAAGCAACTGATTGAGATCAACACCACCGATTCGGTAGGCAGCACGACCGTCGCCGCCGAAGCTATGGCGCAGCGCCTGCGTGACGCTGGGTTCCCGGCGGCCGACGTCGTGGTCCTGGGCCCCAACGACCGCAAGGGGAACCTGGTGGCCCGGCTTCACGGCAGCGGCGTCCACAAACCTGTGCTGTTGATCGGCCACCTCGACGTAGTGGAAGCGCGGCGAGAGGACTGGACCACCGATCCTTTCCAGTTTGTAGAGAAGGATGGCTACTACTACGGGCGCGGCACGCAGGACATGAAGAGCGGCGACGCCATTTGGGTCACCACGCTGATCCGCTTCATGCGCGAGGGATACCAGCCCGATCGCGACCTCATCCTGGCTCTCACGGCGGACGAGGAGGGCGGCCAATCGAACGGCGTACACTGGCTACTGAAGAACCATCGCGATCTCATCGACGCCGAGTTCGTTCTCAATGCCGATGGCGGCGGCGTGGATACGGTGAAGGGCAAGCCGTTGATCGTCGAAATGGACGCCACCGAAAAGCTCTACGCCGATTACCAGCTCACGGTGACCAATCCCGGCGGGCACAGCTCGCTCCCGGTGCCCGACAACGCGATCTATCATCTGGCCGACGGGCTGGCGCGCGTCGAGCGCTATCAGTTTCCCTTGGAGCTGAACGCGGTGACGCGCGCCTTCTTCGATCGTACGGCCGGCGTGGAAAGCGGCCAGACAGCGGCCGACATGCGCGAAATCGTCAAGAGCCCGCCCGACGCAGCGGCCATCGCGCGGCTCTCCGCCGACCCGCTCTGGAATGCGACCATACGCACCACCTGCGTGGCCACCCGGCTCGATGCCGGGCACGCCAACAACGCCCTGCCACAGATGGCGCGGGCCAACCTCAACTGCCGCATCCTCCCCGGACACTCGCGCGAAGAAGTAAGGCAGACGCTCATCAAGGTCCTTGCCGATCCCAAGATTGAAGTTAGCTACGTCACTACCAGCGGCCGGATCTTGGACAGCGAGGCCAACGCCAAGGCGCTACCCCCGGTTTCGCTGCGGCCCGACGTGATGCAGACGCTTGATCGCGTCGCCGCCGAGATGTGGCCGGGAGCGCCCGTGGTCCCCACCATGTCCACCGGCGCGTCCGACGGTGTCTACACCAACGCGGCGGGCATGCCGACCTACGGAATCTGCGGTTTGGCGATCGATACGGATGACGTCCGCGCGCACGGGAAGGACGAGCGCCTGGGAGTGGAATCTTACTACCGAGGGGTCGAGTTCTATTACCGTTACCTCAAGGCGCTCACCTCGCCCAAGTGAATGCGGCGCGTGGGCGGCGCGCTCGCTCTGGCCCCCGTGCCTCGTGTGCAAGGTCAGGCCCCGAACGGCGTGAAGCTTGGTGCCGGTGAGGCGCCCCTCAGTGATCCTTCACGCCACAATGACCGACAGGAAGGCGAACGTGGCATCGGAACGCAGCAGCCAGACCGTCAGCTTCGAGGAACTGGCCTACTCGAACATACTGACCCTCAATGCGCTGGTGAAACTGCTCGCCGAGAAGGACTTGGTTAGCAAGCAAGAATTCCTGAAGCAAGTCAAGCGGCTCCAGGCCCAGACCCAGTTGAGGAAGAGACAAAATAGCTGCGGTAACAGGGGTTCCGAGTAGCTGTTTTTGGCCTTGCCCAAAAACCCTTCTCCGCAACCCACCGCAAGCTGTTGGTGCGATTGGGGCGTAAGCCCCTCTGCGGGACTGCCCAGAAACACCAATAATGGTTGAGAAACTGGGTCGGACGGCCCGGCGGGCGCTACTGTTTCCCCGGTTCCGGCCCTACCCGGACGAGCAGCTTTCCGAAGTTCTGCCCCCTGAACAACCCCTGGAAGGCGGCCACCGCATTCTCGAGCCCCTCTACCACATCCTCCCGGTACTTGATCCTTCCCTCCCGCAGCCATTGAGCCATGTCCCTCTCAAACTCAGGCTGCTGTTGCGAAAAATCGAACACGATGAATCCGCGAAAGGTCAGGCGCTTGACGAGTATCGCGACCATCAGCCGCGGCACGCCGTCCGGCCCGCGCGGTAAGCCCGTGGCGTTGTAGTGCGCGATCAGCCCGCACACCGGCACGCGCCCAAATAGATTCATCAGCGGAACCACCGTTTCGAGGACATGGCCACCGACGTTTTCAAAATAAACATCAATACCCTGCGGACATGCTGCCTTCAATTCCGCTGCGAATTGCCCGCTGTGATAATCCACGCAGGCGTCGAAACCCAGGTCGTTCACCACAAAATTACACTTCGCTTTTCCGCCCGCGATCCCCACCGCACGGCAGCCCACGATCTTCGCAATTTGTCCCGCAGCGGAACCGACCGCCCCCGCCGCTGATGAGACCACCACGGTCTCTCCTGCCTGGGGCTGCCCGATATTTAGCAGACCGGCATACGCCGTCATGCCCGGCATCCCCAGCACGCCCAAGGCAGTCGAAATCGGAGCCAGGGTCGGGTCGATTCTCCGCAAGACCTTCCCGTCCGCGACTGCGTATTCCTGCCAGCCAGTGTAGCCGACCACCAAGTCGCCGGGCCGCAGCTCGGCAGCCTTCGACACTAGAACCTCGCTGATGGTGCCGCCCTCCATGACGTGCCCGACCTCCACCGGCGGCGCGTACGAAGGCCCGGCATTCATACGGCCTCTCTGATATGGATCGAGGGACAGGTAAATGGTGCGCAAGAGCGCCTGGCCCTCAGCGGGCGCTGGAATGTTTGTCTCTTCCAACTGGAAGTTCTCGTCCTTCGGCTTGCCGGTGGGGCGCGCCGCGAGGACAATCCGCCGGTTCTTTGTTGCTGGCATTAGTTACTCCCTTCGGGCGCCCTGACTCCTGCCTGTGGGGCGCCAGTTCGCTGACCCTCAAGATCAACTGCACGCCCGGCAACCCCATATGCGGATGGTGGCCCAAACAAATGAGCAGTCGCCATTCGGCCGGCGGCAGAGATAGAGCGGCATCCGTGTTCGTCCAGATCGCCTATCATACTACCGCACGCCTTAAGTAGGGTACGAGAGAACGCCGACGGCCCGCTCCGCACTCCAAGCGCGTCTTGGCGAGCTGGCAATCTCCGGGTAAACATCTGGATGGACGCGGCATGATTTCCGGTCGCCGTGTCGGCGCTAAGTGACAGCAAAGAATGGCACGCCTGGGGTCGAGCGGCAGCGCCGCGAGGTCCCAGCCGCGGTCCAGGCAGGAATGATCCGGACTTGGCGCTTAGAAACCCCCGGGCTCGCGTCTTACGGAGTTGGGATGATATCTTCTGACGTGAAGGGCGAGGCTGGCAATCCTTCGGCGTTATAGAGGTTCACTACAGGCGCATTTGCCCACCCATACCGGACGGACTTCGGATGCGAAACATGTGGGTTGCTGACCACGACGGTCTTGCCGTCAATAACCGCGCTCGCGGTCACAAAGTGACCATCGTCTCCGGCAATCTCGAACCCCTGGAGAACGCCTCCCCTGGTGGCTAGTCCATTTGTCGCGTGATCGAACCACACCCGCAGCCTATCGCCCTCGGAAGTTGCCTGCCGAAACTGCGGGCCGGAGTACTCCACGTTTTCACCATAGGCCAAGGCTCGCGCAGCCAAAGCGAGGCGCGCGCCGACTGTCTGTTTGTCGGCAGGATGGACATTGTCCGGATCACCGATATCAACGGTCACAACCATGGCTGTATTAGCCACCGAGAGGGTCCGGCGCTGGGCTTCGCGAATGATGGCCCATGCCTCGGCCGCGCTCGATTTGAAGCTGGAGATTTGTACGAAGAGGAATGGAAAATCCCCCTCCTGCCATCGCGCGCGCCAGTCAGCGATAAGTGCAGGAAAAACCTTTGCATACATGGGGGCAAAGGCCAGCCGACTGTTGGACTCCCCCTGATACCAGATGACGCCTTTGATGGTGTAGCCTACTTCGGGGGCCACCATTCCGTTGAACAACGCGGCGGGAGCCCAGGATGCGGGGTCGGGGCGCCAAGGGTGGTTCGGAGGCGCCTGGCCCGCCTTTCGAGCGGCCAGATCTTCCTGCCTCTCCCTCGCTAAAATCGCCATGGTCTCGCTTTGCGTTTCCGTCATCTCGGCGCGTGTAGCGAAGACAGGCATGAGGGACGCATCGGCGGAGATGGATCGGAGACTGATCCATGCTTCGGCTACGGTGCCGCCCCATGTGGCGTCGATGAGTCCGATAGGAACATGCTCTCGGATGGCCAGTTCGCGTCCGAAGAAATAGGCTACCGCCGAAAAGTCCGAGGCCGTCTCGGGAGAGCAGACCGTCCATGAAGTGTCGCTGTCGCGGAGGGGAAAGTCGGAGGCCTTGCGCGGGATGTGGAGCAGCCGGATCTGAGGCTGTCCCGCGTGCTCGATCGCCTCGGCGGAGTCTTTCACAGGCGCGTCGTCGAAGCCTTTCAAAGGCATTTCCATGTTCGACTGCCCAGAGGCGAACCAAACGTCGCCGATCAAGACATCATCCAAAATGATTTTGTTGCTGCTGACCACGGTGAGCTGGTAGGGGCCGCCAGCAGCCTCCGGAGGCAGGAAAACGCTCCAACCTCCCAGACTATCGCCCACGGTAGAGCGGCTGATTCCATGGAACTCGACCGTGACCGTCTCGCCGGGAGTTGACCAACCCCAGATATGGATAGGTCTTTCGCGCTGCAACACCATGTGACTGCTGAGAATCCCAGGCAGTCTGGCTTCACAACGTCCCTGAGTTGGGTAGCAGGTCAGTAGAAGGGCCAAGGCGAAAATGCGAAAAGCAGTGTCGATGCGCATAGCTAATCTTAATCGAAAACCCTCTCGGTGGGTAGTTTACCCGTAGTCCGAGCTCCATCAGTTGACGACGCCAGCATCGTCGACCACGTCGTTTCTGGTGGCGAGAACACCCTCGCTGCTAAATGGAAATGAGAGGCAAGGCCCGATTACCCGCGATCAACAGCCTACCGTGCTGTAAGAATCGGGAGATCGGGCGATCTGGTGAGCAAAAGAACCCCGAACGGCGCGGCCTGGACCGCGGCGCGATCTCGTTCTTGCTTCACTCGATCACCCGATCTCCAGATCGCCCGATCTCCCGATCTTCTATGGCCGGACGGTCACGATCACCGCCGCATGGGGCGCCACGGTGGCCGTGAAGGAACCCGTCATGGTCCCCAAGTCCTTATCCAGCCATACGTCGCGAAGGGCGGCAGAAATGTGCGCGGGGTAACCGAGATCTTCCCAATTCACAGTGATAGTCTGCGGCGTGGCGGCGCGGTTCAGCAGTGCCACGGCACGGTTGCCACCTGCCAGTTCGCGCGCCCAGACTTCCTTGTCGCCCTCCTTGCGCACTCGGCTGGCCTGCTTTCCCAGCGGATCCTGATCGATGGCGATCACCTCTTTGTTCGTCAGCACCGCGAGGGTGTCCGCGTCCATGTGGCGGAGGTCGTTGCCGGTAATGAGAGGCGCGGCGAGCATGGCCCACATTCCGAAGTGGGCGCGCGACTCATCCGGGGTCAGTTTGCCGTTGCCCACTTCCAGCATGTCAGGATCGTTCCAATGCCCGGGCCCGGCGGCGTACTCGATGCCGTCCATCAGGTCAAGAATCCGGGCGACTCCCAGCCCTCCCCAGCTCGACTTGCAATCCCAACAATCCTGGATGTCCTCCGTGGAGCGCCACAGGTTGCCGATGTCCTTGGCCCACTGCCATGGCTTGGTTGAACCCCACTCGCAAATTGAAAATACGATGGGGCGGCCGGCGGCTTGGAGCGCGTCGCGCATCAGGGAATAGGACTCGATCGAGTTCTGGCCCTCGGCATGGCACCAGTCGAACTTGAGATAGTCCACACCCCAGGAAGCGTAGGTTAACGCGTCCTGGAACTCATGGCCGCGCGAGCCGGGACGGCCCTGGCAAGTTTGCCGGCCCGCATCGGAGTAAACACCGAAGAGCAGACCCTTCGAGTGCACGTAGCCGGCTAAGTCTTTCATGCCGTTCGGGAAGCGCTCGGCATCCGCCACGATCGTGCCGTCGGGTTTACGCTCCACCTGCCAGCAGTCGTCGATAACCACGTATTGGTAACCGGCATCCTTCATGCCGCTAGACACCATGGCGTCCGCAGTCTCACGGATAAGTTGCTCGGAGACGTCACAAGCGAACTTGTTCCAACTGTTCCAACCCATAGGCGGCGTTTTGGCCAGGTTATTGTTCAAGGCGCCCGCAGGCGCCACACCGATGATCAACAGCAAGAATGTGCAAATCACTCGCAACTTCATACCGCGGACCTCCCGAGAAGGGTTAGGCCGGGATCTCCATCTTGGAACCCGGACTCTGGCAGCATACACCCAACCGCCGGCGGGTGGCGAGCCTCACTTCAAGCTCGCCCCTTCTGGCCCCTCGCTCTTATTTCATACGACCTAGCTGCGCGAGCACGAGGAGAGCGAGGGTCGAAGTGGCCGTAGGCCGAACCGCATGAGGTATGCGGCCGGGAGCCGCCTCAGGGCGAAAGCGCCGGCAAGGACGGAACCGATCCCCATCAGGAGCTAACTCACGCGGCAATGGTCCCTGATCCGGCTTCTCGCTGGGCGGAGGGGGCGGACCCTTGGGCAGTTCGCCGTCGAACTCAGGCGCCGCCCGCGACTGCGGGTGATGGCAGCACAAGGCTAATTGTCGTCAGAATAATGGTTCCATGTTGCCTCACTCGCTCGCGCGATACAAGACGCAGGCGTGCGGCTGCAACTTCAGGTTGAGCGAATGCGCGGGCCCTAGATCCTTGTGTTCCCAAAGGTCGCGCAATGCGTAGCCCTTTCGCGCCGTGAGGCCAAGCTCATTCCACTCGAGCGCAATATCCTTTGCCGCTTCCGAACGATTGAAGATGGCGAGGTAATAGCCTTTGCCGTCCTCGGGCTTGGCCGACCAGATCGCGGCATCATTGGTCGTGATCAAGGGCCGGTTTGCGGTCGAGTGCTGGTCCACAGCAATTACCTCTGGATTTGTCAGCAGCGACGTAGTCCATTCATCGTTGTGCGGCAGGTCAGCGCCGATCACGAGTGGAGAACGGATGATGGACCAGAAGGCCAGGAGCGTACGTTGTTCGTCGTGAGAGAGGCGCGTCGGGCGTGCCAAACCCAAACCCGGGCGCGGGCCTAAGTACCCGATGGGGAGCATATCGGCGTCCGGCCAATGGCCCGGCCCCCCGTACGGCGCCCAGCCCACGGCAGTGGCGAACTGCCCGTGCAAAGTCTGACACCAGGGCTCATCCCGCGCAGGGTTCCAGTAATCCCAGAAATCGTCGGAGATGCGCCACATCTGCGCGTATTGGCTCACGTCATCCGCAACGGCCAATGACGTTGGTCCCGGTGACAGGCTCAGGACGATCGGGCGGCCCGCCTTCTTCAGCGCGGTGCTGATCATGTGAATTTCATCGGCTTTGTACGGCCGGCTCGAGATGCAGTCCACTTTGATGAAATCCAGGCCCCAGCTCGAGTAGAGCTGCGCGAGCGAGTCATAATAGGCTTGCCCGGCTGGATTCGACTTCACCCCGAAGGTGTCGGGATTCCAGTCGCACGTGTCCGAGGTATCCGCAGCCTCAATCGCGTGGTATTCCGTGTCGGCAATTGGCAAGTTGTTGGCCACCGCTTGGCGCGGAATGCCCCGAATGATGTGAATGCCAAACTTCAAGCCTAGCGAGTGCACGTAGTCTGCAATGGGCTTGAAGCCGGCGCCGTCAGCCGCTGTTGGAAAGCGGTTCGGTGCTGGCATGAAGCGGCCCTGTTTGTCTAGGGTAAACTTCCAGGCAGTCTCCCCGCCGCTTTCCGGGTTCGGCAAGTACCAGCCTTCATCCACCACCGCATACTGCCAGCCGAACTGCTTCAGGTGCTTCGCCATCCAGTCGGCATTGGCCTTGTACTCTTCCTCGGTGATCGTTAGGCCGTACGCGTCCCAACTGTTCCAGCCCATGGGCGGGGTGTCCGCGAGCTGTGGGCTGGGTTCGACCTGCTGCGCTGAAAGCGGTAGAAAGCTTGCTGCAAATAGGAGGATCGGGGCCAAGAACATGGTTCGCATCAGAACTCTCCTTTCATTCTGGCTCAGGATATCATCCCTGACCTGCGCTGAGTACCCGCTGCTTGCCGCCTGTTAAAGTTATACCTCGCAATTCCGACCGTTTGACAGTTCATTAAGGCAGCACTAGCGGGTCCACTGCCGGGTGTTCTATAGCTGGCAAGCTCGAGAAGGGCGCACGACCTCAGCGGCGGAAGCGCAGCCCTATTGGACTTTCATGGAGCGGACAGGACGTGCAACTTGAGCGTTCTGTGGCGGCGGCCTCGACGCGCGCTTCGGAATGACCCCCACGGCCTTCGCCCTGGGCGCCCTGCCGAGCGATGTTCCGCGCTGGGGCAAGGCTTATAAGAGTTGGCTCGAGTCGTTCTCGCGCACCATGATCGTGGCCAGCCACGCCGCTTCCCTGCCCCTGGAAACCAATAGCATCTCGCTCGACCCCGACTTGAAAGACGCCTGGGGTCTGCCCGCCCTGTGCATGACTTACAAAGATCATCCCGATGATCTGAGCACCATGCGGTATTATTTGCGCGACCGCGCACTGGAACTTATGGACGCCGCCAAAGCCCGCAAAGTGTGGGCGGAGCCCATCGAAGAGCAGTCGTCCGCCGTGCATCTGCTGGGAACCTGCCGCATGGGGAACGATCCCAAAACCTCGGTGATGAACGCCCACCACCGCACCCACGACGTGCCAAATCTCTTTCTCTGCGACGGAAGCAGCTTTGTGACCTCGGGGCGCGGACAGCCGACCATGACGATTCAAGCGCTGGCATTTCGCGCCGCGGACGAAATCGCTGCCGCCGCCCGCCACGGCGAGGTGTGAGACAGCTCACCCATATCGAAGTGCGACTATCGGATCGACCCTCGTCGCGCGGCGAGCAGGGACGTAACTCGCCAGGACGGCTACACCCGCCAGCAGCAGCGAGACGGCGGCAAAAGTCACGATGTCGGTGGGCCGGACCCCGTACAGCATACTCGACATCAAACGGGTCAGGCCTAGAGCGGCGGCCAGACCCGCGCCGATCCCGATCAACGACAGTCGCAGGCCTTGCCCGACCACCAGTCTCAGCACGTCCGTTCGTTCGGCGCCCAATGCCATTCGGATTCCGATCTCGTGCGTGCGCTGCGTGGAGTTGTACGAAATCACCCCGTAAATCCCGACGGTAGCCAGCAGCAAGGCCAGGCCCGCGAAGACAGCGAGCAGCAGCATGGAGAAGCGCCGTCCCGCCACGGAATCTGAAATAATCTGGTCCATAGTCTGAACGTCGAAAACGGGTTGCTCGCCGTCGCTCCCGGAGACGCGGCGGCGGACTGCGCTGGCCAAACTCAGGGGGTCCACGGTTGTCCGGACCATCATGGTCATGCCGGAGACAGCCAAGGGCACGATTTGATCCGGCAGTTGCACAAAGGGCAGGTAAACCTGGTACTGGATTTTGGAGGTCGCATCGCTGTCCAGCCCAAAGTGCTTGACGTGACCCACCACCCCAACGATCTGGATTGGCCCGTCCAAACCCGGACCAAATCCCTCCGGCACGGCGATCCTGATGCTTTGGCCGACCGGATCCTGCTGCGGAAACAGGCTCTTCGCCATCATTTCATCAATAACGATCACGGGGGCAGACCCCTTAATGTCCGTATCACTGATGAAGCGCCCACGAAGCAACGGGATGCCCATGGCGCGAAGATACCCAGGGCTGACGTCGTAGTTCAGCGCCCACAACATTTCGCTTTGGGAGTTAGGGCGAGGACGACCCGAGACCCAAAACGGCAGCTCGGAGTCGTTGCCGGACAACGGAACGTCGTCCACCATCCCCGCCGCCTGCACGCCGGGCAAGGCACGAATGTCCTCGCCGAGTTGCCGGTAGGCAGTCCGAATTCGATCCGCCGAGGCACGATTGGCAGGGCTGAGGCCCACAGAGAACGTGAGGAGGTTTCGCGGATTGAATCCGGGCTTTACCCGGCTGAGCTGCCACATGGTTCGCAGCATCAAGCCGGCGCCGATCAGAAGGACCAGTGACGCCGCCACCTCGGCGACCATGAGCACGGAGCGCAGCCCGTGTTGTCCTCCCGTGGAGCCGCGGCTGCCTTCCCGCAGCGTGGTGTGCAGTTCAAGGCGGGACATCTGCAGAGCCGGGGCAAGGCCGAAGATCACACCGGTGGCCACTGAGACCACGAGGGTGAAAGCAAGTACCCAGCCGTCCATACCGATGTTCTCCATGCGGGGCAATCCACCGGGAATGGCTGCCACGACAGCTTGCGTTCCCAAACGAGCCAGAAGTAAACCTAAGGCGCCGCCGGCGACAGCCATCAGCACGCTTTCCGTGAGAACCTGCCGCACCATGCGGGCTTGGCTCGCACCCAGAGCGGCGCGGACGGCCATCTCCCTGCGCCGGGAGGCGGAGCGGGCTAGGAGGAGATTGGCCACGTTGGCGCATGCGATGAGAAGCACAAAACCCACCGCGCCCAGCAGCACCAGCAGAGCCGGCCGAACATCCCCAACGATATCTTGTGCGAGCGGCCGCATGGTGACGCCGTGGTGGGCATTCGACCTGGGATAGATCTGCGCAAGTTGTGCAGCCACGGTGTTCATGTCCGCTTGAGCCTGCTCCCTGCTCACCCCAGGCTTCAGACGTCCAATGGCGCGAATGCCCGGATGAGCCTCGCGCGAGCGCGCCAACACGTCGTCCCATTGGCCGAGCAGCGCGAAAACGTCCGCGGCGCCCCAAAGGCGAAAATCAGCGGGAACAACCCCGATCACGGTGTAGCCCTGGCCGCTCAAGGTGATCAGCTTGCCGATGACCTCGGGACTGGCGCCAAAGCGGCGTTTCCATAGCCCCCCACTGATCATCGCCACGCGAGCCGCGCCCAGGTGGTCCTCCCGGGCCTCGAAATCGCGGCCCAGAAGCGGTTTGATCCCGAGAGTGGAGAAAAATCCGGACGATACAATCCTCCCGCTCAGATGCTCCGGCATTCCGCCGCCCGTGAGGTCATAGTCCCCCCAGCGGTGCGCGGCGAGACTCGCAAAGGACCGGTTCTCCTTTTGCCAATCCAGGAAGTTCGGGTAGGAAAGGGACATCGACTCAAATTCCGGCGTCCTCTCGGACAAGATCATCAGGCGGCTGGGATCGTAATAGGGGAGTGGTTGGAGGAGTACCCCGTTGATCACGCTAAAGATAGCGGTGTTAGCCCCGATGCCCAGCGTCAGGGTCAGGACGGCCACGACCGTGAAGCCGGTGTTGTGGGCCAGCGTGCGGAGGCCGTAGCGAAGGTCTTGGCAGAGCGTTTGCATGGTATGCGTCCTCCCGTCTTCTCGGGGACTCCCTTCACCAGAGAAGTCCCCTATTGACCAAAACGAGAGAGGTCCCCCATAAGTTCCATTGTCGGGACAGAAGCATTCGATGAACCAAGAGCGAATCATCTCGCTCTAACCCAATCCGCCCCTCGACGCCGTTGGGGGGACTGCCGACTCCTGAATGGCGCATCTTAGACTTTTGGCCTTGACACGCGGCGGGGGCCATAGTAGGCTATCGTAGTGGACCTATTGGAAAGGCCGTGACAGAGCGCGGGAAAGGGGCCCCATGTTCGGCGCGTCGGTGGGGGGTGATTTCCTCGAAGGGAGTAAAAGAAGCTCGCGGGAACCCAGGTGGACCCCCGCTTCCGCGGGGGTGACGGAGGCTTGACTTTGATTTTCATGCGCGGGCCGCAGGCCCACGACCGCTTGGAACTACGATGTATTACGAAGGATGCACGAATGTCTATGAAAACAAAGGACCGCTCCGGAGAGCTCGGGGACAAAGCTGGAATGTGTATGAAAACACAGGTAGTTAGCTTTATATTACAGGAATGTTATTGAAAAGGAAGGAGGTTACAACTCGCTGAACTTGCACCGGCTGGCATAGAGTGAGCGGTCTCACGGCTGTGTGACTTTTTGTCGCTGCCCCCCCCCCACGACCGCTTGCCCACGCCACGCACCGCCCCGGCCCCGGCTCACACGTGCATTTTGACCCAGGCTTCTTCCGAATGCAGTGCGGCGATAGCCCTGGGGCGAATCTTGCGGTACACCTTGGCGGGCGGCGAAGCCGTTCCGCCGACCTCGAGCAGGCGCGCCAGGGGAATGCCGAATAGCCGCTCATTTTCTTCCAGTAAAGGACGAATCAGCGTCCAGTCACGTTCTTCGAGCGCAGCGAACTCCCCGCCATTGAGTTGTTCTTCGGAGACCTTGGCGTGGGGATCGCGGACATAGATCGCTCCGCCCGCCGCCAGGGAGAACAGGTTGCCCCCGGGGTAAGGCATTTCCAATTCGACTACCTGGCCCTGGTCATTCAAGACGATCCCATTGAGGATGGCAAAGCCACCGCCCTCGAGCGGGTCACCAGCCATGAAGGACTCCGCCAAATAATCAAGGCAAGTCCCATTGATGACCACGTGGGGTTTGCCGACCGCATTGATGAGCGGCCGTCCTGCGGCATTGCCCAGCACGAAAGCTTGCCCGCCTTTGCCCGCGTAAAGGAAGGTCTGGCCCACGCTGCCGTAGACTACCAGTTTGCCGTCTTTCATGATTTGTGCGAGCTGGTCCTGCGCATCGCCGTGCACAAAAACCTCGGCTCCATCGATGCCGGAGGCCAGGTAATCCCCCGACGACCCGTAAACATCGATGCGTACGCCGGCGCTGGCGGCCCCAAGGCCATTGGCGATAAACCGATGCCCCTTGGTGTGTGCCACCATGAACTGTCGAAAGCCGCGCTGATAAAGCCGAACGATTTCACGCGCCAGCGAGTTCTCGCCCTCCGCCGCGAAGCCTCGAGCGTCCATCACGACCGTTGGCGCCCCGCCGGAAGGGGCCGACACAGGATTCCCTGCACTCACGAACGCATAGTTTTCGGAAGGCGATTGGCAAATCGACTCGACGATCGACGCCAAGCTTGAATCAAAGATGGAGAGCAGGCAGCTCCGCCGCATCGCGCCCGTGGGATAGCGACGGTCCATCAAGAGCGTGAGGACGCTCAAAGCGCGCCGGCGGTCATTGTCGTTACCGGCAGAGCACTCCAGCGCTTTGAGGAACCCCAGCAGACTCTCATAGTCCCAGCTCAACATCTGCTCCTTGACCCACGCCAACAGCTCCTCAGCCGGCAGGTCGGGTAGGGCAATTCCCGTGTGCCAGGCGGTGGCGTCCGGGCGGTAGGGTTTCTGTAGCCCGCTTAACTCGATGCGCCGACCGAACTTGTCCGTACAGACGAGTGTGGCGCCGCCCCTTGGAGCCTGCCCTGACCCCGCATTCGCGACAGAAGGGGCGGGGCCTACCGGTCGCGCCTGCGGAACCGGCGCTGCGTCGGCCTGAACGGTGAAAATGAACGCTCCACCATCTGTGTGGCTGCCCCCGCGCGCGTTCCAATACAGGTCGGCGCGCCTCCAGAATCGCGAATCCTCCCGTGCCAAGCTCTCGAGAGTAGCGTCGATGGCCTGCTTCTCCGAGGCTGCCAGACCGATCGAGACCTGGCCTTGCTGCAAGGCGAAAACTTGCGGACGCAGCATGCTGGTGTCGGTGATGCCGATCAGACGGTAAGCTCCCTGAGCTTGCGCGGATTGAGCGATAAGAAAGAACCAGGGACCATCCGGTGAGCCGTGCATGTGAACGGTTTGAAGTTGCTGGTAGACAAGCTGCTTTTCTTTTGGAAGGAGAGTGAAGTCCCGCTCCGTTGTGGGCGCCAGAGATTCGATCACATACTCGAGCGGGTAAGAGTAAGTCCGGTGGAGAAGATCGAAGAGGAGTACGGAAACCTCCGTATCAGTGAGGAAGAGGGGATAGATATTCCGTTGGGCCAGGTAGTCGCAGATGGAGGCATAGTTGGCGAAGTCGCCGTTGTGCACGAGGGCTTCGTGGAGTCCGACGAAGGGGTGAGCCCCACCCGGATGCCACACCTTGCCTTTAGTGGGATAGCGATGGTGTCCGAGCCAGACGTGGGCGTGAAGATCCTCGAGTTGGTAATACCGAATCACGTCATCGCCATAACCGACCATCTTGAGCGCCAGCATATTCTTCCCATGCGACAGAACGAAGGCGCGCTTCTCGCCGGTGGAGGCATAATAAGCCCGGTTCAGGCGATAACTGTTCTGGTAGACAACCTCGTCTTCAAAGCTCTCCAGGCTCCCCGTTGGCGTCTGTGCGGCCTCCACAGCGTTCTTCATTTTGAAGGCGCGGATGGCTTCGGGCTTCACCCGTGCGAAGTACAAGAATACTTCAGGAGGTTTGACTTTGAGGCTTTCAACAAGCTTCGCGTCATGGGTAGCGGGCAGGGAGCGAGCATAAGCGATCTCGAAGGTCGGCTCGAGGCAATTTTGCTCCACCTCGAGGCGGGCGCTCGAGTCGAGATAAGCGATGGCGAGCAAGTAGTGGTCCTCGAGTATCTGCCGCGAGACACCCAACTCCACGGGATCGAGCCCCACAGCAGCGATGCCGCCTCCCTTGCCGTTGCCGCGGTTGCGCATTTGGGCTAAAGCCTGGAGCAGATGGCGAGCCGGAATCTTTTCACTGCAAGCGATCCCCATCACGCCACAGCCGCCCTCGGTCTCGGCCTTGCGCCAGACGGGGCGCGAGCCAGCATCGGGAATAAGAGACTTCCTCGAGGCAAGAATCTTGGCGACCGTCTCGGGCTGAACCATCAATACGCTCTCCTAAGCTCACCCAACTTTGTCATTCCGAGCGCAGCGAGGAATCTGGCTCTGGGTGTTTCTTCCACGATCCGCCCCGAAGCGGAGCGAGATTCCTCGCTGCGCTCGGAATGACAGCGGCCAAATCATTGTAACGGCACAGCATCGTGTGCCCCTGCCCGGCCGCGATAGCTCAGCAAATCCGTTCTGCCAACGAGATCGCGAATCCTCTCCAGCCCAAGCCGGCGCAATAGGTCGCGAAGTTGTAATTGGAAGGACTTATACAAGTTCCCGAGGCGCTCGGCGCCCCAATCGATCTCCACCAATTGCGAGAGTTCCGGATCGGTGGTGGTTAGTCCAAAGGGACAACCCCGACCGCGCTCGCAGTTGCCGCAGCGTGTGCAGCCTAGGGCAACCAATTCCACCGTGCCGAGGACGGCTCCATCCGCGCCCAGTGCAATCGCCTTGGCAATGTCATAGGCGGTGCGTATCCCGCCGCTGGCCATAACCACGACTTCACCCCGAATGCCTTCCTGCGACAAGTAGCGGTGAACTCTGGGAATGGCAAACTCAATGGGCGTGGCAATGTTTTTCTTGGCAATCTCTGGGGCCGCGCCGGTGCCGCCGTAGCTGCCGTCCAGGTTAACGATATGGGCACCGGCGAAGTAACTGCCCACAGCGACCATGTCGATGTCGGTAGGGGTGGAGACTTTGACGGAAACGAGCGCTTCCGGGTTGATCGTCTTGATCCAATCAAGGTGCTTCTTGTGATCCTCGACGGAGTATACGCTGTGAAAGGGGAAGGGTGAAAACAGGCTGATCCAAGGCACCGATTCGCGCATGCTCGCTACGGCCGTCGTCACCTTGTCTCCCAACAGGTGTCCTCCCAGCCCCGGCTTGGCCCCTTGCGCATACTTGAACTCGACAATCCGCGCATCTCCGATCGTCTCTTCTCTCACCCCGAACATGCCGGTGGCCACCTGGGTAATGACGTGGTCCTTGTAGGCAAGGAGCGAATCAGGGTATCCTCCTTCGCCCGTGGAGGTGAAGGTATTCCAGGCCTGGGCGGTTTTGGCTCGAGCCAGCATGACCTGCTCGCTGATTGAGCCAAAGGACATCCCGGCCCCGTAGAAGGGTACGGGGATCTCGATGCGGCGATCGTACGGCCGGCGATTAAGAGGGATGGAGAGATCAATGGCCACGTGGTTGGGAAGCCACCGATCCTCCGCGAGGAATTTGAAATCGAGCACATCGAAGCCGCCGCCGGAATTGCCCACGCGGTGTTCCAGGCCATTGCTGGGCGGCTTTGCCGTTTCGGCCTGTACCCACGTGGACAGAATCAGGTCTGAAGTCCAGCGGTAGTCTCCCAGTGCGGGCAGCTTGCCTTTTCCCAGCTTGGGCCAAAGGTGGAAACCGCGGCGTAAGGACGCAGTGTGCTTTTTAACGATGAGTTGCTCGGCAGCCTTCTCTCTAGTGGTCATAGCCTTCGATCCCGGCAAATGCTTCCCGTTCCAAGTTCTTCTGGAACATCGCGCGGCCCGTCTCGCCTCGCAGGCGGCGGACTTCCCGCAGACCCATAGCTCCCAATACCTCCAGCAGTTGATCGCGCCAGGAAGCTAGCAGGTTCTCAATTCGCTGCACACCCCAGTTGACGGTGAGCCGTCGCGGAAGCTGGAAAGAACTCCTCTCGCGATCGCGGCATTCGCCCAGGAAGCGGGCTTGCAAGGCGGCCAGCAGGGAGGTGTCAAGGGCGACAGCATCCAGGCCGCAGATAATAGCTTTGGGAACGTGCTCGGCGGCAATGATCCCTCCGCTCCCCAGCAAGGTCACCTCGTCCCTACACCCCGCCTCGAGGAAAGCTGTGTGCGCCTCGCGAATGAGGTCCAGCGCGAACCGACCGTCCCGCCCCCGGCCATGATAGTTGGCCGTCAGGTGAAACACTCGGACCCCCGCGTCATAGCACCTTAATAGGTCCTCGCTGGAAGAGAAGTCCTGGCGTAAGCAGATCGTGCCATGGGCAAAGCGCATTCGGATCTGCCGGAAGAGTGCCTCATTCCAGCCCTCGAGCTCTATCATGGGCGGCGCGAAGCGGAGACCCTCCAATGCATTGGCATTCTCTTCCCTAACCAGTGGAACGATCGATTGCCCCTGGAGCCTGAATTTCTCCAGCACCCCAACCGCCAAGACAACCAGCGTCTCCGCCTTTTGGGAAGCGGCTACGAGTACTTGCAGGAGTTTGCGTGACACGACAGAAGCGGGCGGGACATCGAGCAGGACCGGAATGGGCATGGAGAAAGCCCCTACGCTTTGCCCGGTCGCTACCCCTTGCTCATCAAAGGTAAGGAAGGGTGGCTTTGGCCCAATGTCCACTGAGGTGGAAATGAACTCTCGGCCGTGGATACCATCGCGTGTCGGACGGACGATTTCCGACATGTCGGTCCACATTCCGTCCCAGCCCTCGCCACCGAACTGCCCGCGGTAGCCGGCGCCTTTCACGGGCACCCTCCCGGTTCGTGCTTCGTAGCAAATCGTGTCCACGTGCCCTGGTGTAAAGTACGAGTCGCCGAGACGCAGATGTTCGGGGTTAAGGCAAACCTCCACCATTTCGGGATACTCGATGGTGCACCGCAGGCAGCCCACGCAGGAGTCGCTTCTGGGCGCGAATCCCCCGATGGGTCCTGAGAAGACGCCATATAAACAGGGGCGACTCAGTGCAACTTCTCGGTTTCCCCGATAGCGAATCAGTTCCTTCAGTAGATGCGTGGCCAAGCCACGCTTTTGGACCTTGACTTGGGTGCGATTGGGAAAAGGGGCGATCTCAGGCGACAAGCTAGTTTGAAGATGATAGCGCTGGTACATAGCGAAAGCGGGTCAGTTTTCCCGCGGGCCGGGCCAACACACAGCGAGGGAGGAGAGTCGAAGGCCGGATGTGATCCAATCGACGCCCTCACCCCCTAAGGGCGCTCCGGGTCTGCGAGGCACGACAGTCTAAAACAACAACCGCTCGAAAGCAAGGTCGTTTCGATTGGTGGAATTGAAAAGGTACATTGTATCCCCCCTGTGGAGTTGAAATGTGTAATCGACAGGAGAAGAGTAGAGATCGCTGAGTTGGTGGGGGAGGACCAAGGCAGAGGCGCGAAGAGGATCTTTTCAAGGACCGTTCTCGATACCTTGTTTTGAATTTGGAATCTTGAATTGAATTGCGGCTCTGCCGCACTCTGGGCTAGCGCGCCTCAGCCACTGATACTGGCGCCTTTTGAATGGAAAAAGAGTGGGCAATTTGTTCCATCTCGTAGGCCGTCGAGGCTTGCTCAGGATAGCAAACCATTTTACTCTCGAAGGTAAAACGACTGATCGCGCCCGAAAGGTCGGCGAGGCCTTCCGCAACCCGGCTCGCCACCTGCTGCATCTCAGCTCCACTGAGGTTGGGCAGAAGCATAGCAAAGGTGTTCGGGGATAAATGGTAAAGTGAGGCGCCGGCAGTCAGCTTGCGGACAAGCACCCTGGCAGCGTCCCCCGATGCTACTATAACCTCCAACGGGCTGTCGAATACGGGGGAAGGTTTCAAACGGACTAGGACGAGAGAGAGTGGGTCGCCGGTTTGCGCGGCGCGGCGAAAACCCATCGTCAACTGATCCTGAAAATGACTGAAACCAGCCAAGGTCTTCAGCAGATCAGCGCTTGCCTCTTGGCGAAGCTGCGCCATCTCCATTTGCTGCTCGAACAAGTTCCTGCGAAGTTGCCGAACTACATGTTCCCGGTCCAATAAATAGGCGACCATGAGCGTACACAACGCACAGAAGCCAAAGAATAGGGTGCGTGTCGTATGGCCGGAGGGACCTGCGTTGCTGCCAAAAGCTGCCGGGTACATAAGCAAGGCTAAACCCGCTCCGAGGACGACAATCATCCCGAGCGAAAGCATGGACAACTGCCGGTGACGGCGATCGAGCGTCCTGGGGTCGAGCCGGTCAAAAAATTGCATTGATGACCTCCGCAGATTGGCAACGCTTTGTATAACACCCGTCCCCCCCAGTGTCAATGCACTCGTTTCAATGCCGGCTCCTGACACCAGACACCTAAAATATCTTGCCCCGAAAGAAATACAAGATATGTTGCGGGGCAAATTCCTAGCGGGTGGCGTGCCGTTATATAATCATCCTCCCGCTTGCCGCGTTGGGAGGTATGCTTTGAATCGGCGCGAATTCCAGTTTTCCATTCTCAAGCTTTTGGGCGCAGAGTTCCTGGCCCCCCGGCTGTTTGCACTGCCACCCGCTCAGGGGACGACCGATGTCAGCGAACTTTACAAAAGCGCAATCGTGATCGATTCCCTGTGTGGGCCGTTTGTCGATCCCGAGGCCGTACCAAGCCCTGAGGTAGTGGCGGCAGTTCATCAATCGGGGATTACGGCCGTCAATTTTACGATCTCGGCCCCAGATTTCGAAGGGACGATCAAGAACCTCGCCTCGCTGGAGGCGCTGATCGAAAAGTTTCCTGACACGCTGGCAATAGTTCGGCAACATTCGGACATTGCTGGCGCCAAGCGGGAAGGCAAGGTCGGCATCATTCCCGGCTTCCAGTACACGGCGTTTTTCGAAGAGGATACGGGGCGAATCGAGGTTTTCCGCAAACTGGGTGTGCGCATCATGCAAATCACTTACAACAATCGCAATACCTTTGGCGATGGCTGCTTGGAGCCGGGTAATGCCGGGTTGAGCAAGGCAGGGATAGCGGTGGTTAAGAAGATGAACGATTCGGGAATCGCCGTCGACCTGAGTCACAGCGGGTATCGCACTACAGCCGAAGCGATTTCGGCTTCCTCGAAGCCGGTCCTGATAACCCATTCCGGTTGCGCCGCCATCTATCCGCACCCCCGCAACAAACCCGATGAAGTCCTCAAATCACTGTCGGAACGCGGCGGCTACTTTGGCGTCTATCTTATGCCCTACCTGGTTGCCTCGCCCACGGTGCCTACGCGCCAGCATGTGCTCGATCACCTGCTGCACGCCATCAATGTTTGCGGCTCGGATCACGTGGGGGTCGGCTCCGACGGATCGATCGAGAAAGTCGTCCTCACACCTGCCCAGAAAGCCGACTTTGACGCCGACATCGCGCGCCGCAAGAAGCTCGGGATCGGCGCGCCCGGCGAGGATCGTTATCCCTATGTGCCCGATCTGAATGGGCCGGATCACATGCGAATCATCGCGGAGGAACTTGCCCGGCGGGGCCAGCCCTCGTCCGTGATCGTCAAAGTGCTGGGCGCGAATTTCCAGCGCGTGCTGGGTGACATTTGGGGGACCGGTTAGTCTCAGTGAACGAACAACCCTTGGGGGGACTCCAACTGATGCGAGAATTTGGCCGGACGATAGGGCTCGGTAGCGGAAGTAACCCCTCACCCGTCCCGCGACGGCTGGAGAAAGCAGCGTCGCAGGACACCCTCTCCCCAAGGAAGAGGGGGATAGTTCCAACTAGGGAGAGGGCTGTGTTTCCGGGTTTGGCGCGCGCGATGATGGCGAGTATTTTGCTCGCCGTGACTTGCTGGGCCCAGAAGCCGCCGGTTACACCTGGTGCCGTGCCTCCCCTGCCCGCGGACATCCCGGGCGCGGCTAAGCACTATTCCGTGTCGATTATGGGGCTTCTGGTGGGACAGCAGGCCGTGTGGACCGCGCCGGACCGCAGCCTTCACATTTTTTATCAATACAACGACCGCGGGCGCGGCCCCAAAACCATCAGCATTCTCAAGCTGGATGCCAAAGGCGTGCCGGTGGCAGAGAGCGTCAGCGGCAACGATTACCTGAAGTCTCCTGTTCATGAAAGCTACGCCCGCAGCGCCGACGTAGCACGATGGTCGAGCGACTTCGAGCAGGGTGAGAGGAAGCCGGCGGCGCAAGCTATCTATGTCCCCATCAACCAGGCACCCTGGGAACTAGGGCTCCTCGCTAAAGCGGCGCTGGGCAATGGCGGCAGGATCAGCTTGCTGCCGGAAGGTGAAGCCCGGGTGGAACGCCTCGACGACCTCAAACTCCAATCTTCCAGCCGGCAAAAAAATGTCACCCTATATGCTATCAGCGGCTTGGGCTTCTCGCCGACGTACGTCTGGCTCGATGACAAAGGTGCTTTCTTTGCCTTCACCAACTCCTGGACCGGAGTGATCCCAGAAGAGTGGGAATCCGCCAGAAAGCAGTTACAAGCTGCGCAGGATAAGGCGGCATACGCCCGGGCCGCCGAACTTGCCCGCAAGCTGGCTCATGCGGCGCCGCACGGCCTGGTGTTTGCCCACGTCGACCTTTTTGATGCCCAGTCCGCCGAGATTCTCAAGGACCAAAGCGTGGTCGTCATCGGAAACCGCATTCGCAGCGTCGGGCCCTCCAATGAAGTTGCTCCGCCCGCGGACGCTGAGGTCATCGATGGCACCGACAAAACGCTGCTGCCCGGTCTCTGGGACATGCACGCCCACGTCGCCGATAATGATGGGCTCCTGAATCTGGCCGCCGGCGTCACCACAGTCCGCGACCTCGCCAATGATATTGACACGCTCCTGGCCCGTCGCAAGCGCATTGTAGAAGGCAAAGAGATCGGCACGCGTATTGTCCTCGCCGGGGTCATCGATGGCCCTGGCCCCTACCAAGGACCTACCAAGGTTTTGGTCTCCACGCCCGAAGAGGCTCGCGCTGCCGTGCACAATTACGCCGGCTTGGGCTACGTCCAGATCAAGATTTACAGTTCAGTGAAACCGGAGCTGGTGCCCGTTATTGTCCAGGAGGCGCACGAACTGGGCTTGCGGGTCAGCGGACATATTCCGGCGGAGATGACCGCGGCGCAGTGTGTTGAGTACGGCTATGACGAAATCCAGCATGCCAACTTCCTCATGCTGAACTTCCTGCCCGACGTCAAGAACACCAACACACCCGCGCGCTTCACCGAAGTCGCCAGACGCGGCGCCGATCTCGACCTCCATTCACCCGAGGTGCAAGCCTTCGTCAAACTCCTTCAGGACCATCACACCGTAATTGATCCTACACTGAGCATCTTTGAGAATATGTTTACCGGAAGTTTGGGACAAATCCCACGTGGCTTCCAGCCCGTCGCCTCGCGATTGCCGCCGCAGGTGCGCCGGGGGCTAATGTCCGAAGGCTTGAGGCCCCCTCCCGGCCTCGAGGAACGCTACCGGGAGTCGTTCTCGAGAATGATGCAGCTCGTCGGCTTGATGTATCGCGCGGGAATTCCCATTGAAGACGGCACCGACGCGATGGCGGGTTTCAGCCTTCAGCGCGAGCTCGAGCTCGATGTTCAGGCCGGCATCCCTGCCAACAAAGTTCTTCAGGATGCTACAATGAACGCCGCCCGCATCATGAAGATGGACGGCGACCTGGGCTCCATTGCTCCAGGAAAGCTTGCCGACCTCGTGCTCGTCAATGGCAACCCCGTGGATAACATTAGCGACATCAGAAAAACGGTTTGGGTGGTAAAGGACGGCGTGAGTTACAAGCCGGAGGAGTTGTATTCGGCGCTGGGGGTAGCGCCGTAACCGACCCCGAGGCGACGTGAGTATTGATCCGACGAAAGCGAGGGTGGTGGAAGGCTTTGAGGAATTCTGCACAGAACTGGAAATCTCTGTGTTGAGCCCCCCCGCATGTGTGGAAGGCGTGAGGACTACCCTCCCCCCCATGAGGAGAGGGCTGAAATTCGGACGAGGGTAACGGACAATGAATATTCGCCGGTTTCCTGATCGTGCTATGTGGCGCCTTTGTGGAGTGGCGGTCCTGTGGCTCGCCGCTGGAGGTGCAATCACAGCCAGAGAGCCAAGCCAACTGAAAAAGGAGATGGAGAAGCCTACGCAGCAGGAATTCAATGACGGACGACTGCCGGCCGTTCGGCTAGACGGCAACTACTTCTCGCGCGAAGGCCATAGGTTCATTCCCGTGGGCGCGAACTGGGTTCCCGCTCGAGCTGGGATGGAATGGCCTTACGAATGGGACCCAAAGTCGGTTGAGGCGGACTTCGCGCGCATGCACGAATTGGGCTTCAACACCATCCGGCTCGATATGGTCTGGGCATGGTTCGAGCCGCGGCCCGGCGATTTCAATCCCAAGGCATTCGAGGAGCTTGATTTTCTGGTTTCGTTAGCCCACCGCTATCACATTTACCTCCATCCTATGCTTCTCATTGGAGGCGAGGTGGGCGAAGCTTTTTGGGACGTACCGTATCGCAACGGCCGCGATCCTCAAGCCGACCCTTACATGTTGCGCTTGGAAACTGACTTCGCAGCCGAGTTTGCTCGCCGGTACGGCAAGGAGCCCGCCATCCTGGCCTGGGACCTGACGGATGAACCTCCATTCTGGATATCTGAGCGAACGACGGATTCCATGGCCATCAACTGGACCCGACTGCTTAGCGGAGCTATCCGCCGTTACGATTCCCTTCATCCTCTCGTGGTGGGAACCAGCATGGAAGATGTGGAGCACGGTCCTTTTCGCCCCGACAACCTGCGCGACGACGTCGATTTCTTCAGCGTGCATCCCTACACGATCTATGCGCAGAAGCTTTTCCCCGATCCCATGCTCTCCGCGCGAGGGACGTATGGCGCAGCATTCGAGGCCACCCTTTCGGGAAGCGCCGGGCGCCCGGTTATGGTGCAGGAGATCGGAGCTTCTTCGGCACAGTACGCGCCCGAGCAGATCGCCGCATACCTTCGCGCCAATCTCTACTCAGCCTTGGGGGCGGGGGCAAATGGGTTCCTGATCTGGTGCTATACCGACGCCGCGCCCCCACAGTATCGTCTCGTCCCTTATTTGCGCTCCCCGCATGAAACTCAGTTTGGCTTGACCACCTGGGAAGGCAAGGAGCGCGCCGCCGCGAGTATGTTTGAAGAATTCGAAAAGATTGTGGGCAGACTTGATCTCACGGGTATTGCGCCGGCTCCCGCCGACGCCGGCATCATCGTTCCCTATGAATGGTCGAAGCCCTACGGTGATGAGTCCCGCTTTGGACTTACGGGGCCCGCGATCGTTCCTTACACCTCCACCGACGAAGGAGGCGCAGTGGCCGGGCAGAGGCTGCCTGATTTCTCGGAGGAAAATGAGTGGCTGACCGGGAGTTGGTTGTCTTCATTCATTCTGGCCCGACAAGCGGGCCTGAAAGCGGACTTTCCCCGCGAGTACTCTGACTGGCAAAACACGCCCTTGTTGTTGCTGCCCTCGCCTCTCACCAGCACGGACAGCTCCCTGGTTCATGTGCACACTGACTTTTGGGAAAAAGCGCGACGGTACGTTGCGGACGGCGGAGCCCTGTACGCTTCGCTATGTGGCGACGCTGCGATTCCGGAGATGGAGAGCTTGTTCGGGGCGCGATTGGTGGATCGCGCTCCCGCAAACGAAGTGACCCTGAAGGTCGTGACTCGCTGGGGAGGCCTGAATCCCGGGGACACTTTCCACTTTTCCACCGGTGGGGGCGGTACCCGGCAATGGGGGACGACGCTGGAGGTTCGCGGCGGCACGGTGATTGCCTTGGACCAGGACGGCCGCCCGGCGCTGATCGCCAATCGCCTAGGCAAAGGAGCGACACTGCTCTGCGCCTATCCTCTCGAGAGCTATTTGGCCAATCTTTCTGCGGCCTTCGATAGAGAGGTGAACACCTACCGGATTTATCAAGCGTTGGGCGATTGGGCGGGAGTCAAGCCGCGGTTTCGAAGCGATCAGTTTTCCGTGGAAGCCGTGTCGCTGGAGGCGCCGGATCATGGTTATGTCGTGGTTGTCAATCACAGTGGGAAATCCCGGCAGGCCACGGTGACTTCTGCGCTGCCCTTGAAATCCCTTCAACGTGTGACGGCCAAGGGCGAACAGCCAGTGTCGTTGCAGGGCTCACGGTGGGGGCTGGATTTGCCGCCTTATGGAGCGGCGGTCTTCGCGTGGAAATAGTGTAGGGGTGGCCCTTGTGGCCGGCCTAGGCAACCATCCCGCGCATGCGGGACCCATACAACAGAGGGAGTCACCATGATCGGGGCGGCGCATACATTGCTTTCTATGCATGGGCCACCTATATGAAGGCAGGGGGCAGGTCGGGGCGCATACATGAAGAACGATGTATGCGCCACCCGTTTTTCGGTATGGGGGATTGATATGATCGGAGGGGTTGATATCGGGGGGACCAAAATTGCCGCTGGAGTCGTAGACGAGAACGGGCGCGTCTTGTCCAAGGCGGAGTGCGCCACGGATGTGGCTAGCGGGTTCGCCGATGCTATGCGACGGACGGTCGAGATGCTTGCCCGATGCGCGGACCAGTCCCGGGTTAGCCTTCAGGGGATCGGGATTGGATGTACGGGGCCTGTGGACCCGGAGACGGGCTCGTTGGGCAATGTGAACCTGCTACCGGGGTGGGAGGGAGGAAACCCAGTTGAGAAGTTGTCAGCCGAATTCGGCGTGCCCGCAGCGATGGAAAACGACGCTGACGCAGCGGGCCTCGCCGAGGCCGTCTGGGGCGCCGGAAAGGGAAAGGCCAGGCTGGTCTACGTGACCATCAGCACGGGAATCGGCGCCAGTGTGATTCTGGAAGGAAAGGTCTATCGCGGCGCGGGTGGGTGCCATCCCGAGATCGGTCACCATGTGATTGAACCCTCGGGTCCGCTTTGCTCTTGCGGCGCACGCGGCTGCTGGGAGAGCCTGGCGAGTGGACCATCTATGGTGGAGTGGATCCGGGCAAACGCGCCGGCAAGTTGCTGGACCCCGGACTTGAGCGCCAAGGTCATCTGCGCGCAGGCACGGGAGGGTGAAGAGTGGGCACGACGGGCCGTGGAGCGCGAGGCCTACTACCTGGGCGTCGGCCTCGCCAACGTCGTCAGCCTGTTCACTCCGGACGCCATCGTTCTGGGCGGCGGAATTATGAAAAGCGCGAGTTTATTTCTCGATCGCATTCATGAGGTCATCCGGCAGAATTGCCGTCTGGTCCCCTTTGAGCGTGTGGAGATGTCGCTGGCCTCATTAGGCCCGGACGTGGGGCTGATTGGCGCGGCTCAGGTCTGGCACCATCACTTCGCGGCGTAGGGGCGGGCCTTGTGGCCGTGCTCCTCCGGACTCCGGCCTCTTCCCGCTGGTCCGGATTCAAGCCCTCTTCCCCTTGGAGGAGTCCGATTTCAGGACCCCGATGGGGTCCATCGGACCCCAGAAATCGGGGAGGGTGGCCCGAGCCGGCGTTTTCATCAGCCGGCTCGGGACGGGCCTTCATCCGCCGAAGGGTTGTGGAGACTCGGGGCGCACAGACCGCTACGGCCCGCAGGCGGGTGAGGGGGTCCCAAACCCTTGTGTTCAGAGGAGGTTCATCATAGCTGCTCACAATAAATATCGTATTATTGAAAATGACTACGTCCGCGACATCTTGGACCAGCCCCGCGCGCTGGAAGCGACCCTCCGAGGGCTCAGTGTCCCTGAAAGTCTGGGGCTGATTCGCGAGCGAATAGAACGGGGAGAGTTGCGACGAGTTGTCCTGACCGGGATGGGATCGTCTTTTTACGCTCTCCATCCGCTGCATTCGCTGCTTACTTCCTATGGTTTCACCACAGTACTGCTTGAAACTTCGGAATTGGTGTACTACTTTCCAAGACTATTGGATAGCCAGACCCTGCTCATCGCCGTTTCTCAGTCCGGAAGAAGCGCCGAGATCGTTCGCCTCCTGGACGAAAACGGACGGCGCGCCCCGATCATCGGTGTTACCAACACGGACGACAGCCCCTTGGCTTTGCAGGCGGACGGCGTTCTCCTGACGCGCGCAGGGGAGGAATTCTCAGTTTCCTGCAAGACTTATGTAACGGCGTTGCTGGCGCTGCGTGAGTTGGGATCGCTTCTCAGCGGCGTGCAACAAGTGTCATTCCCGGGCAAAGCCTGCCCTGAGCCTGCCGAAGGGCGGGAATCCACTCCCCGAGCCCTCAACCATGGCTCCAAACAGACCAGGTCCGAACTGGCACAGGCTGCCCCTACGGTCAGAAGCTACCTGAATTCCTGGCGGGATCATGTCGTCGAGCTGGCAGCTTGCTTGGAAGAGGTCCGGCACCTTTTCCTGGTTGGGCGAGGGGGGTCGCTCGCCGCCGTGGGGACAGGAGCGCTCACTATCAAAGAGTCAACCCACCGTCATGCCGAAGGAATGAGCAGCGCCGCATTCCGGCACGGGCCATTTGAGATGCTGAGTGAGGAGACTTTCGTGTTGGTTTTTGAAGGCGACGGGAAAACCAGGGCATTGAACATAAGACTGCTCGAGAACATTCGCCGGAAAGGCGGCAGGGCCGAGTTGCTTGGGAAAGGCGCGGAACTCTCATCCCTACGTATTCCCGAGGTCCCTGAGAGCACGCTGCCGATCCTCGAGATCCTGCCTGTGCAGATGGTCACCCTGGCATTAGCGGCACAAGCCGGGAGGGAGGCAGGCCGGTTCACCTTGGGCTCCAAGGTGACGACCATCGAGTGAGATGCCATGAAACGAAGTAAATACATGGTGGGTTTGGTCCTTGCCACTTTTTTTGTCATTTCATTCCTCACCAACATCCTTGGACCTATTATCCCGGACATTATCAATAGCTTTCACGTTAGCCTGACGGCCGCCGCGCTGCTGCCATTTTCGTTCTTTATTGCCTATGGAGTGCTCTCCGTCCCCGCCGGCTTCCTGGTCGAGTCATGGGGAGAGAAGAAAGTGATGCTGGTTTCCTTTGCTGTGGCGCTGGCCGGCGCGCTCTTTTTCGCGCTGTTACCCGTCTATCGTGTTTCGATTGTATCCCTGTTTCTGATCGGTGGAAGCATGGCCGCGCTTCAGGTGGCGATCAATCCTCTTTTGCGCGTGGCGGGTGGCGAAGAGCATTTTGCTTTCAATTCCGCATTCGCGCAGTTGATTTTCGGCTCCGCATCATTCCTCAGTCCGCAAGTTTACTCTTATGTGGTACTGCACCTTGGGGTCTCATCGAACGAGAAGAACTTTCTGCTGCTGATCCTGAAACGGCTGGTCCCGGTTGGTCTGCCATGGGTGTCCATGTACTGGATCTTCGCTGCCGTGATTATTATGATGCTGGTCGCGTTGTGGGCATCCCGGTTCCCTCAGGTGACGCGCACCGAAGAGGAGCAAGCCGGCGCCATCAAGATGTACGCCCACCTCCTGAGAAAGCCGGCGGTCCTTCTGTTTTTTGCCAGCGTGTTCATGTACGTGGGCTCCGAGCAGGGAACCGCCGACTGGATCTCCCAGTTCCTCGCGCAGTATCACGGCTACGACCCTCATACCACCGGCGCCACGGCGGTGGCCTGGTTCTGGGGACTGATGACGGCAGGCTGCGCGGTGGGCATGCTGCTGCTGAAACTGTTCGACAGCCGCAAGGTCCTGCTGGGCTTCAGCCTCGGCGCACTCACCAGCCTTACGGTCGCCCTGTTCGGCCCTGGGCCTGCCTCTAAACTGGCCTTCCCTGCCATGGGCTTTTGCGCATCGGTGATGTGGCCGATCATTATCTCTCTGGGATTGAACTCCGTCGCGGAGTACCACGGTCCGCTGGCCGGCATTCTTTGCGTCGGCATCATGGGCGGAGCGGTGGTGCCCCTGATTATCGGGCGCATCGGCGATGCCCTCGGCCTGCGCACCGGAATGATGTGCCTCTACTTGACCTTCGGCTGGGTCCTCAGCGTCTCCTCCTGGGCCAGACCCCTGGTCGCCAACCTCACCCTACGAAACAAGAAGGCGCAATAGGCTGCCATCTCAACCCCCTCGTCTGTGGTCGGTGGTCAGTTGTCCGTTGCTCCATTTTAGGCGGCTCTGTCCACCTGCCTTGCGGAAAGGCTTCACCTTTCCGAGCTGGCCTCAGATATTGTTTCTGGGTTAAGGCTACGCCTCAACTCGCGGGGCGCAGCCTCGCCCAAATACCAACAATTGAACAGTAAAGCCCCGAAAAGGGAACACTCAGCAAGTGATGTGCAGAACGGCGTTGGTGCGTTGCGGATGCTGGTTCAGGAACTCGATGGCTTTTTCGGTTGGCAACACCACCAATTCGACCTTGCGGCGCTCGGCTTCAAGCATCACCTCTTTCATCACCGGCAGTGCTCCATTCGCGCCTGTCCCGATTACTAGCCGCTTGCACTTCCACGGGATCGGCTCTTCCACAGAGAGCGGGGTATGGCCAAACTCTTCCCGAAAAGTCTTGGAGGCCTTCTTCTTTCGCTTGCGAACTTCCCCGCAGTCAATCACCACGTCGTAGTCGTAGCTTTTGCCGTCTATCCGAATCGACCCGAAAGAAAAACCATCAATCTGCATATGCAACCTCTGCCGTTATTATAGCGCTCCGAGGCCAGGATTCAGGATTCGGGATTCAGGAACCCGCAACGCCTGAGTCCTGAATCCTGTCCTCACAGCCACAGGTGCTTGTTGGAGTAAAACGTGACAGGGCCTTCGGGATGTTTCGCTCGGTAGGCTCGAAACTGGCCCAACATGGCAGCGTATCTGCGGTTGGAAGTCTTGAGCTTCTGGTGAGGCATTTTGATGAGGGCTCGTTCCACTTCCCAAACATTTTTCTCGGAGAGTCGCCAGTCGCCTTTCACCAAAGTCCGCAAGTCGGCGACGCCGTAGCCCGTGATTCGCCCCGACCCATCCACGTAAGGGTCAACGTAACTCATCACCAATTGCCGCACGGTGGGAAAGACTGGCTTGCGTCCGTGCAGGCCGGCATCGCGGGAGCGGGCGACTGTTCCCCACCCTCCCCGCCGCCTGAAGAGGAAGAGAACATGGTCTAACTTATCTTGGGATTCGAGGTCGAGCAGCAAGGGCGGGTAGCCATGCTGCTCCAGGATTGTCGCCGCGGTGAGGGCGCCCTCCAGGCAGTGCGCGCTCCAGTGCCGCACCACGCCGCGAAAGGTCCGCAGCGTTTCTCCGCCCTTCTCCCAGTTATAAGGCAGGTCGCGAAGAAAGCCCTGGACCTGGCGCGGGGTCCTGTACCTTTCAATGACGGACCGCTCCTTGGGATGAAAAGACGTTCGTTCTGGCGCACGCGCGTGTCTGGAATTGGCTATTGTCGAATTCAGGTTCACCGGCATATCAATGTCGCATATTCAGACCGAAATGCCAATCATATCGGGTGGCGCAGACATTGCCTTTGATGTCTGCGCCCCCCGGCCAAGTGATATAAACTATCCCCACGCCATGTCTGAAGCCGGTAGCGCAGAGTTTGTGCCTTTCAAACTCTGCGGCTTTTTGATTTGTTGATATGCTTTTGTAGGCAGAACACCTGGCCCGGCCCAATATCCGAATCCCGGAAGAACCGCGGGGTCTCAAAACCAGAGACTCTGCGCTCCCCCTATCCCGATCTCCCCTGTCCCGGTTATCTCCTTTGTTGCGGCGCATGCCGCCTCGAAGGACGGCTCAAAACCGGAAGGCGATACCTGCCGAAATTCGCAGTTGTGTCGCGTGATCGCCGTTGAAATCGGTCTTAGTGTGCAGGTAATCCACTTGGACCGCCCGAATCCAAACGGGGCCCGTGATTTTGATGTCAACGCCGCCACCAACGGCGGTCGTGAAGTCAAACACCTTAGACGTCGATGGGCCCTCGGTTTGATACTCCTCGAAGGCCGTCCCGTAACTCGGGCCGAGAAGGACGTGAGCGAAGGGGATTACCCGATGAGCCGCGCGCAGCGAGAACTGCGGCCCGAACAGCGCGAAGGCCTGGTTCTCCTGCTGCGGGCCCACCCAGAAGGGCCCTCCGGAGGCGGTTCCATACTGCTGGCTGAAGTCAGCCACGATGCCGATCCCCAGCGCGACCTCGCGCTCGATTGAAGCCTCCCAACCGTTGACGTAGAAAGCTGGGCCCGGGCCGTAGGAACCGGGCGGCCCGTAGACGAACCGATTCCGCACGGTCGTGAACCCGCCAAACACCGTGTACTTCGGAACGGTCGAAACGCTTTGCCCGCCGTCAAAATGGAAGCTGCCGACGGAAAAGCTGTTGGGGTCGGCCTTCTCGAAGACCCTCGTGAAGCCGCCGAACAGCGCAATCCTTGGAATCACTTGCGCGTCTTGACTCAACCCCACGGTCGGCCAAGCCAGGAGCAGAGAGACCACTAGCAACAGATTTTTCAAGTTACACCTTCCCGCCGGTTTGTAATGCCCAACGAATGCTGTCCAAACTTGTATTTCTCATGCAGTGCCTCAACAGCGTAAAGCGTTGCGGGCTTCAGATCCGTGGCGGGGCTCCTTTCGCGGCCGAATGCGATTCGGTTGGGAGCTCGCGGAGCCTTTCGCGCATCAGACACTGCCCATCCTGGCGGCCATGGGAAGCGGTCGACGGCCGCAAGCGCATAAACCTCGAGTCTTCTTCATGAATAAAGTCTATCTATGTAGAGTTTACCTGTCAAGGCCCGATTTCGCGGAATTAGCTCTGATATGGGGGCGGCTTCTAATCCGAGTGGCGACTGGGAGCCTTGCTGCCCCGAAGTGATTTACCACCGGGTAGGATGGGAACAGAGGTTATACGTGGTTACGAGCCCCTGGGGCGCAGGCCCTAAATCCGCCGGCTGGGCAGAGCGAAGCGCCGCGATTCGCGGAGTCGCAATTCCGGCAGGCTGCAGATCTTTGCTCTGCGCTAGCCACGCGACCTACCCTGACGCGCTGGTCCCTGAGCTTCTTATCGCGGAGAGCTTTCGCAGTTGGCGGTCATCGGTAATCAAGGTAGCGCCGCGTTCAACGGCTGTGGCAGCGATGATCGCGTCGGGAAGCTTGAGTCGATACTGCGCGCGCAAGCTCACTATTCTATCGATCAGCGCCCGCTCGGTTCGTCCGAGACCCACTACCTCAACCGCATCGGAAAACTCTTGGAAGATCCTGCGGTCATTCTCGTTTAGGTTGGGAAAAGCCAAAAACTCGATCTGGGAGAGGATGGAAATTCCCACCCACTCCGCCGACTGCAGTCGCTGCGCCAAAGCGTTCCCGCCGCGCAGCAGGCACACAATGGCGTTGGTATCCAACAGGTAGCGCTTACCACTCATCACGCAGTTTTCTCTGCTCTTTGAGGGCGTCGCCCTGCCACTCGAGTCTTCCCACGACGCCGGTGAAATTGTATTTGGATCCGTTTGGCTGGGGCGAGACACCCACCACCAGGACGAGTTCGACGGTGCCGGCAGGGAGCTCGACGGGCACATCCACTCTCAGCCGCCCATCGCTTCCCACTTCACCTTTAGTCTTCACAACCTGCATCGAACCCTCCCCAGTACGGGCCTATGAACTCACGCCTAGCTTGAGTGTACCACAAGATTGCCTCCAGACTAGAATCGCAGAAGCTGGTAGCGCGGACCACCGCTTTCGCGGTCCGCGTCTTTTCGGCCCCGTGATGGAGCGATCAAATTGGTGCGCGCGGATCGGAGGGCAAAATCAGGCTCGGTGAATTTCTCTCGCCGCCTGAGCAGGCGCACGACGATAAAGAGATATCGATCGGAAAGAAAAGGACGCCGGAGCCCTGTACCAGATGGTACTGGGCGGAGTTTCGACACCGCGATAGAATACGGCACGGCGGCGGCAATAGCCACGGAAAAGACGCGGACCGCAAAATCGGCAGTTCGCGCTACTCGCTCTGCGTGGGAATTCAGGCCAATGACAAACAATACCGCTAGCGGCGGCGATGCATGTTATAATGGCGGCGTAGTTACCTCGCGGGTGTTTTGCGGATCGATACAGGGCCGGGCGAGTCGACCACTGCTGGATTCTGAAGTGGCGACCACCAATGTCGGCCAAGAGAGGAGCCGGATGTCAGTTTTGGCACCCTCACGAATCCCGCGAAGTGCGCTTCTCTGCTTACTCACGATCGTGTTCCTGGCGACATACGCGCACGCCGCAGCCCCCATTGCACTGGTCAGTTCAAAACATTGGGATGACATCGCGAAGATCATAGAGATCATCGCAGGCATCATTGCTATCATCGGCGGCATCGCCGGCTTCATCTTTTGGCTGAAGAAAACTATAAAAGAGTGGATCGACGAAGCCGTGGAAAAAGGCATTGAGAAATGTCATGAAGCGTTGCGAAAGCAAAAACGTGACATCGATGCAGTCCTCTTGGAAACGATCTGGAAGCTTCCGCCCGCCGGTCCCGGCGAAGACCAACAGAGTGCAGAAGCAGCGAGGAAGGCATTGCTGGATTTCATAAAAGGCCCATGACCTTATAGATTGGAGGCAACGCTATGCCTGGACCGCAGCTAATCGTCGTCCACAATCGTGGAGTGAAGTTCATCAATGATCGCCTACAAGTTTGGTTCAACCTCGTTCCCGATCCCGAGAACGACGGGAAGAACTGGTACGCGGGCTCAGCTACCAGCGCACTGCTCGACAACAGGGAGATTCTGGACCCGGTTAAGGCCGACTTGCTCTGGCTTTATATGTGTCACGACCGCGAAAAGCGCTGCATGCAGATCGATCAGATCCAGCTATGCGAGTCCCCGAATAGTAAAGAGATAAGCGACCCAGTGCTGCTATTTGATAAAGGGTATCACTTAATCGACCAATCGATACGCGTAGAGCCGGAGTTTGCAGAAATCACGGTTGCTTCGTCTCCTTTTCAGTGCGCGTATCCGGTCGGTGGAGAAATGCTTCAACTGATGTGTGAGCTCCGGCGGGTCATCGGCTTGGAGGCCGAGGCCAGCTGCGTCTACGAGAAACTGTCGGTTCACGTGAAATCCGGCGCCGAACTTGAGCCGTGCTTCGCCGTGCGTTATTACGCCCATATCAATACTGGATGGGGAGGCCTCGCAGTGTATGGGCGCGCTCGGGCCTTTGTGGCGGGAACGAATTGGGGAGCGCGTTCGGCTTACGCGTTCGCGTGCAACGCGCACATTGCGGAATTGAAATGGGGTCCCTCTAACGTGTGGGCATGGGTCTCGCCCTGTAAGTCACTGCAATGTTGGCATGTGTTTTCGCGTGTAACAGATCTCCGCACAGTGCTGGATGCCGCATCAGGTAGTCCCGCGGCTCACCCGGCGCCTTCTGCTGGCTCCAGGCCCGCGGATTCAAACTCTTGGGGGGACGAATGACAAACGCTGATCGGATCTCCGGCTCACAAAATACATCGCCCGGCGGACGCATGTTGGAGAGTGCCAAGGAGGCAGTCAATCTCCTCGGCTTGGAAACCTTCATCAAGGACAATAAGGGGCCCATCTACAAACAGCTCGAAGAGTGCGATGAGCGCGTGGAGGCAGGCACCAGCGGACTGGACCCCAACGCGGCATTCATTGCCCAAAGTCTTCACATGATCAATGGGGTTATCCTTGTCGGAAGCAGCCGTGCCAACTTCGATAGGGCCGCCGCTTGGGTGCGGGACCTGCACGCTCACGCTGAGCCCACCTCCTTGCTTTCCACGCTGGTTCTTGTTTATGTCGTGGATCAGGGATGGCGAGATGCGAATGATTCGGACGACGAGGCCAGAAAGGCTCGATGGAACGAAATCCATCAGCGGGCTAACTGGCTGTACGAAAAGTGAAAGCGCGGACCACCGCTTCTGTGGTCTGCGTCTTCTCGGCCCCCTGGTGGAGCGATCAAATTCGTGCGCGCGGATCGGAGGGCATTCTTACGCGGTCGCGGGTGGGGCCGACATCGCCTTTTATGTCGGCGGCCCTTAAGAAGCCAGGACAGGCCGCGGACAGGACGGGCTGACAGCGATGTAGCGCGTGTTCGTGAGGTCCGTACATACAAACCAATGCGCCACCCGCGGAACAAGCGGTGGTGGCCGAACGCCGCCCGTCAGTAGCGGGCAATCAGTGAGTCGGGTGCATGGGCTTATTGGCCACTAGCTAGTTGGTTTCCCAGAGCCGCCGGATTCACGCCAAGCCATTCTGCGAATACCATTGGGCTGAACCTCTGCGTGTCTGCCACTCCTGTTACCCCTACTTGCTTGTCGGCCAAGAAAGCCGCGAGCATTTCGCCATCCATCGCGACGATACCCGCTCTACGACAAAGGGCCCAGCCGTTGCTGCTGATCTCTCCGGTTGCAAAAAAAAGCATTATGACGGGGTCACAGGCTCGGATGTTGAGTTGAGGAAGGGATCCCTCGCCAGGGAAGGCCCTGGCTCGGCCTAGGAAGACTGAACCCGCTAACGCCCTAAGGTCTGGAGTTGATATCTTCGAGTCTCGATAGTGCTTGGCTTGGCCAACCAACCAAAAAATAAGATCCGTCTCAAAAACAGGGAACAATGCACCGTGGCCGGTTAGATCGCCTATAGACATTCGCCCGAAGAAGTCGATGCCCTGATCCGCACGATAGGCGGTGAGGACTGGGTCGGCAACCCCTAGTAGTCTGAGAATGCACGCGCAGACCTTTTCAAAGACCTCCGGGTCCAAACCTCTAAGGCAGTCATAATAATCCCTCCAGCGAAGCCTTCGGCGCTTCTGCTCCTTAATTTCAGGGGAATCACAGGGCTCGATGAAACAGCCGCCCTGGATCTTGTAATCAGAAACACTGTTGAAACTAAAACGTGGCTGCTTCCCTTGTTCCATGCTTCGCTTCCAGTGATCTGAGAGGTACGATTTCACTTTTGGAGCCCACAAAGCAGCCTTTTCTCCCGGTACATATTGCCATTCGGGATGGTCGACAACGGTTCTAGTTATCACGTCCTCCAGCGCCTCAGGGGGAGCGTCGAGCGGTAATTCGGACAGGATTATCTCAGCTACTGTGGATGGGCCCGGTTTCATAGGTTGAGCTTATTGTCCGTGAGCTTCGTCCAGTCACCAAGTGTCTCCTTAAGGAGGTCGTACAATTCCTTGAGCGGTGATATCTCTGCTGGGGATAGGGATTTCAATGTACTCGTAGGCATCTTCTTGAGTGTTTGGCTTGCCGCCTCGATTCGAGGGGTCCAGTTTGGCGCAGTTGAAGCCATCGCCACAGCAAGGGCTTCGTTGAATGATTTATCTGGGTCAAACAAACACTCCTGAGCCTCAACGTTGCCCAGAATGTCTCTTAAATTTCTTACATCGAAGTATGTTCTTACCTTAGGTTCACGCGCACGGCCGGATTCCTCTTCATCCTCCGGCGTGTGTGGAACCAGAAGCCTGTAAAAGTTTTCGAGATGGCCATCATCGGTAAACCTATGTTCGTCTTCATGCCAGCCCAACCACTCCTTCACCTTCACGACGGAGACAGCCTCATGAAAAAGACGGTACATTTTGGGATCTGCCAGCGCTCCAAACTCTTCGTCGTTTTGCATCTGCTCTAGGGCCTTGAGCGCACGGTACCTCCGCGACGCCTCGTGGGCCGACATGCCGATTTGTTTTGCTGCATCGCTCATGGTCTGGTGGAAGTCGTCGACAAGTTCTACAACGAGCTTGGCACGCTGGTATCCTCCCCACTGTTTGATACCCGAAACGTGACGCAACCCCATAAGCACGCGCTGAAGGTTGCTGGTAGCTTCTTCCCCACCTCTTAGGACAATAGCAGCAAGGCTGTCAAAGCTCCTGATGAGGGCTTCGGACACCGCCGAACCGCCTTCACGGTCCCGCTTAAGCCAACGCATGGCCGCTACTCGACGATTACCTTCGACAACCAGAAACGACGTCTCTCTAAATTCGTAAGGCTTTACGACCAGTGTCTCGACCGGAACGTACCCATTAGCCTCGATCGATTCTTTAAGCGCACGAAGTTCTTCCCTGCCATCAAGTTTCACGAGCTCTTCCGCGCGCTGTTGCACATTCTCTTCGTGGACCCTGTTTGGCTGAACCTTCGTGTACTGATCCATGTCTAAGAATCGATAGTTGTTCGGATCCAAGAGCAACTGGTCCAAGCCGACCTTCTCCTGTGCATATTCCATGGCCGTGCTCCTTATCGAGCTGTTGTCCTTGAATATCTTTGACACAATAAGCCGTGAAAGTCACGCTTAAGCGCATAGCTTCCAGTTGCCCAAGTCCTGTTTGGGGTAAACTGGAACGCCGTACACGGTAACACAACCAGATGGTCGTAGCAATGTGCCGCCATTGACTGACGGGTTCTTCGTGTCTTCTTGTTCTCGGATGGCTCCCATTCCGCGGGTGGCGCAGACATTGCCTTTGATGTCTGCGCCCCCGGCCAAGTGATATAAACTATCCCCATGCCATGTCTGAAGCATTTCGACGGTCAGAATCATCTCCACTACCTGACCGCCAACACCTATCGAAAAGCCCGCATCTTTGACTCCGACCGCTACAAGCGCCAATTCGTTCAGACCCTGGACGGCCTTCGGGCCGATCTGGCGATGGACCGGCTACCCTAAATACGGGGCATGAGTAGTTGCAATGCGACGGAGTGGGTCGCAGACATGAAAGGCAATGTCTGCGCCACGCGCGGCGGTCCGCGCTACTTGCTTCCCCACCGCTCGTACCAAAGCTGGAAGCAAAAGAGAGCCCAGAGCAACTTCCGGTGATCCGCTCGCTCGCTCCAATGTTCTGCGAGGAGCCGACGAACATACGGGACGTTGAACAGCCCTTGGCGTCTTAATTTCTCCTCTCCCAGGGCCTCGTCCAGCCAAGGACGCAATTCTTTTCGCATCCAACGACTGATAGGCACGGAGAATCCGCGCTTTTGGCGATAAACGATCTTGCGCGGCAACCATCTCACGGCTGCTTTCTTAAGAAGGTATTTGAGCTCGAAGCCACGGACTTTCAGGTCCCCTGGCAGCCCAGCCGCGAATTCAATCAGGCGATGATCGAGGAACGGGGTCCTCATTTCGAGGGAACAGGCCATGCTCGCGCGGTCGACCTTCACCAAGAGATTATCTTCCAGGTAGAGCCTGAAATCGAGGTAAGGCATTTCCGCCAGGACGCTCTCGAAAGCCGCTCCATCCAGCACCCGTTCGAGGGGCGCCAAGGCCTCCCGGCCAGGTGGTTGCGGACCGCTCCACTCGGGCGAAAAGAGTTGGCCCAGTTGATCGGGGCTTGTTAGCCCGAACCATATCGCGTGTCGTTCCGCAGGCGGCCTTTCCACATAATTCAAGAACTGTCGAAGGTACCAGCCCACCGGCACCGCGCCCGCAGACACCGGCAGAAAGCGTTGCAGACGCTCCAAGAATGCGTGACGCAAGAGGCGTGGGAGGCGGAGATAATAACCTGCCAGCCAGGCCCCAATATAGGTCGGGTATCCGCCAAAAAGCTCGTCGCTGCCCTCTCCGCTGAGAGCCACTTTGATGTGCTGGCGAGCAAAGCGGGACAAGAGGTAAGTGGGAAGGATGGCAGGATCCGCCAAGGGTTCGTCCAAGTGGTCTGCCAGAATTTTCAGGGCTTCGCGCAAGCTTGGCTCGTCTGCCGTGGTAACGTAGTGCCGCGTATGAAAGTGCCGGGCCACAAAATCCGCGTAGGGCTCCTCATTGAACGACTTCTCTTGGAAGGCTACCGAAAAGCTACTGACGTTTCCGGGGGACAACTCACTCATCATGGCCACGAGAGTGGAAGAGTCGATTCCGCCGCTCAAGAACACGCCCAAGGGAACGTCGCTAATCAACCTGGAAACGCAGGCTTCGTGAAGCTTTTGGGAGAGTTCATCGATGAGCTGCTTTTCCTGGTTGGCCGTAACTCTGCGCTGGCCCGCCGGCAAAAGATGGTCCTGAAGCCGCCAATAGGCGTCGATTTGTATCTTGCCGCCCTCGATAACCATGCGGTGCCCCGCAGGCAGTTTGCGAATCTCCGCGAACACGGTGCGCGGCGCGGGGAAGTATCCGTAGAGGAAGTAGTGGGTCAAGGCCGTGTAGTCGATGCTGCGGCCAATTGCGGGGTAAGCAAGCAGCGACTTGATTTCAGAAGCAAAGACCAAGGTGTGATCCCGATGCCAGTAAAAGAGCGGCTTCTCCCCAGCGCGGTCGCGCGCCAGGACCAATCGCTTGTGCCGGTTGTCCCAAAGCGCTAGGGCAAACATCCCGTTCAGCTCGCGGACGAAGTCAGGCCCTTGTTCCTCGTAAAGGTGGACGATCACTTCCCCGTCCGAATGACTCTTGAACTCGTGCCCGCGTTGCAAGAGCTGGCGGCGGATTTCCCGGTAGTTATAGATTTCGCCATTAAAGACGAGGGTGACATCCCCCGTCTCGTTCGAGAGGGGCTGGTCGCCGGTTTGAAGGTCAATGATACTCAGGCGCCGGATAGCCAGGGCCACGTGAGGAAGCTCAAACTTGCCGTGGCTATCGGGGCCGCGATGCTCGAGCCTGGAGGACATCTCATCGATCCGCTCCCGATCGGCCACGGGCTCGAGCTTCAAATTCAGAAGACCACAAATGCCGCACATAGAAAAGCAGAAACCAGAAATTAGAAATCAGAAGGCAGGAGTCAGAAGTAAAGTTTCTGATTTCTGCTTTCTGATTTCTGATTTCCGGGAATTTTCCACACCGAAAACCCCCAGCCGGTCCACAACGGCTCGACACGGTCCACGTCATGGGCCAACAGGCTCACATGAGAGTTGCGGAGCAAAATCAGCCGAGGCTGAGGCGAAGAACGCGTCAAGTCGATGAACTCAAGGACATCGAGCAAGTGCCGTTGATCGACTGGGAGGGGATCGAGGCCATCGAAAGTGCGCGGGAGGGCCTTGGCAGCCGCCACGTGTGATGTCCCGTGTCGAATCTCGCGCACCCGCCACGCCACATAATTGCTGGTCAACTCGTTCCCGTTAGTAGTCACCAGTCCCACCGGACGCCGAAGATAGAACGGCAGGCTTGTACGGAAATAATAATACCCATAGATCGGCAGGTCTCTTTCCGGGCTCGAGAGAATGGTGTTCGCCAAACGGCGGCTGGAATTGGTGTCGGCATAAGCTCGAAGGGGGCCAATCCAGCGCGCCAGGAGGGCGGGAGAGGTCAAGGCGAGAAGGACGATGGGGGCGACGGAAAGCGAGGTTCGCCGCGCGCGAGCTGCAATGTTCCTCCCCACCACCGCCAGGGCCGCCAAAATCAATCCAGTGTAAAGAATGGAGGGCTTCAGCAGGGTGAAAACAGCCGGGTAGAGTTTCCTCGCCAGTTGCGAGTGGGCAGAGCTGAAGATCGCCAACTGAGAGCAGGCCGCAACAATAAGACCCACTCCAAGCAGCGTCGCGAATCCCGCGGTCAGCCAATCCGGCGAGCGCGTCGCCCCAGGCGAAGCCACGTCGTCCCAGGCTTTGGCCATCAAAATGGCCAAAGGAACTATGGCGGGAAGGAAATAGCCGGGAAGCTGCGACCGCGAAAGCGAAAAAAAAGCGAAAGTCACCACCGACCACGTGAGGAGAAACAGATGCGGGCGGAACGACCCAAGCCGAATTTCTTTCCATCGCTTATGGCGACTCCATCCCGCCCATAGCAGAAAGATGCTCCACGGAAAGAACCCTGCCAAATACACCGGGATGTAATAGAGCAATCCACCCTTGCGATGCACCAGGCCGCCGGAAAACCTCGCGAGGCTCTCTTCCAGAAGCGCATAGCGGGGGAAATCCGGGTGTCGAAGGGAGATGCAAATGAACCAAGGCAACACGGTGGCAAGAAACACTGCGCATCCCAGTCCCCAACGCAGGCGTTTTAGTTCCCGGAGCTTGCCGCGCAGCGCCTGGTAAATCGTGATAGAGAGCAGCGGGAGCAGGAAACCGACAGGGCCTTTGGTAATCGTCGCCAGTCCTATGGCGAGGAACATGAGTACGTCCAGCCCGGGACGGCGGAATTCTGCGGCCTCAGCGAACCAGAAGCTCACCATCGCCAGCGTGATGAAGAAGGCGAACGTCATGTCAAAGATGACTACTCGGGAAAACACTATCAGCAGCGGAGCGGTGGCAATGATTACCCCGGCACGCGCAGCCGTAGAATCGCCGAACATTCTGCGCGTTAGGAACCAAGAGAGGAGCAACAAACACAGTCCCATCAAAGCCGCGGGTGCCCGTGCCGACCACTCGTGAAGACCCGCAAGCTTAAATGAAGAAGCTACCAACCAGAAGAAGATCGGTGGTTTATCCAGATACGGCAAGCCATCGTAATGGGGAGTGGCCCAATCGCCTGAGGCGAGCATCTCCCGCGCCACCTCGGCATTCCGCCCCTCGTCAGGCTCCAGCAACGGCAAGCTGCCCAGGCCGGCAAAAAAAAGGCAGCCCGCCAGAACAAAAAGCAAGAGCAAAGGGAGGACCAGCTTCAATGTCTCTCCAGTAGCTTCACGCAGAGGTGTCACTCCGGGGGGGCCGAGAGGAATCTTGTCCTGATTCTCCCTGCAGTGATCCGCCCCTGGGCATAGCGGGATTCCTCGCTCCGACCGGAATGACAGCAACCAACGTCGTCAGGCGGAGGCGCGTTGCTGCGTCCTCTCCATTTGGTCAGAAGTTGCGGACGGCTCCACAATCTCGAGGACATCTCGATAGTCGATCCAGTTCCTTTTCATCCAGCGCACGGCCCACACATCGGCCAGACCCTTCTTAAGCCTGCCCCACGTTCCGTACTTGGTTTTTCCCGCCAAGCGCGGATGATGACTGACGGGCACCTGCGTGACGCGGAACCCGCGCATCTTAAGAAGCGTAGGCAGAAATCGGTGCATGCCTTGATAAAGCTCCAAGCGCTCCAAACATTCACGCCGGTAGGCCTTCAGCGTACACCCCGTATCAACGATGTCGTCGCCGGTCACCCAGTTTCGAAAGCCGTTCGCAATGCGTGACGAGAGGCGTTTCCAGCGCGTATCCTGGCGGTGAACACGAATGCCGCAGACGGCGTCCCATTCGCCCAGCATCGCGGCCAGGCTCAGCATTTCCGCAGGATCGTTCTGGAGATCGCCGTCGATCGTCACCACCGCTTTTCCTCGCGCCAAGCGAAATCCTGCCGCCATGGCAGCAGTCTGGCCGAGGTTGCGCCGAAAGTGCGCGATTCGGATGCGCGCGTCTTTTGCCTGCGCTTCTTTCAACAAGGCCAGAGTGTGATCCGTGCTCCCGTCGTCCACAAACAACATCTCGGTTTGCCCGGGAGCAGCGCGTAGAGCGCGCTCCAGTTGCTCGACCAGAGGCGGGACATTCTCCGCCTCGTTATAAACGGGAATGACGACACTCAACGCGATACTTTCCACCATGGGAGTTGTAGGGCAGGCCGGGGCAAGCCCCGGCTCTACGCCGAATGTCAAGGGTACCACCAGCGCCCTTCACCTTGCCAACCTTGCTCACCGTGCTCAAACTGCACCACGGCCAAGCGGCGCCAGGCGGCGTAAACGTGCCATTCTAGCATGCTCGGACTCTCCATACTCGGATTTCGGAATCTTTCGCGGGACATGTGCGCTGCCGGCAGCCCTCATTCACACGCCGGCAGCGGTCATTCCCGCCAAAGCGGGAACCCATTCCCCCAGCCCTCGAATGGGCGGTTCGCGAACCGCCCTACATTTTATATGCTGGATTCCCCCCCTGCGCGGGAACGACCGGCAAGGCGAGATCCCTCGGCGGCTCAGTGCCGCAGATCCGTATGCTTCGCTGCCACGTGCGAAGGCGAGCGAGCATCCTAAGTTGAGGCCATTGAATCAAAGAGATTGACGGCTGAAGGCCGTCTTCGTGGGAGGGCACAGATGGCGAGAGTAAACATACCAAGACTGAGATTCAGCATTGGCTTCATCCTCGTCGTTGGCGCACTCTTCTTGGCCGGCTGCAACGCCTTGAAGCTCGGCCACTCTACGGACGACAAAACCATCACTACTCAGATTCAGGCGAAGCTCTTTGACGACTCCGTGCTCAAAACGCGCGACATCCACGTGGCTTCAGACAAAGGCACGGTAACACTGACCGGCACGGTCGACACGGACCTGGAGAAAGCGGCCGTGGAGCGCATTGCCAGTCAGACCGAAGGCGTGAAGAGCGTCGTCAATCAACTCATGGTGTCTTCGGCGGCGGAGTCGCCAATGGCGCCGCCTGCGGAGACCGCCGAGGCAACCCCACCGCAGTCGCCGGCTCCAGCCGCGGCCGAACCGGAGCGCCCGCGAGCCTCCAGGCACCGCCACCACGCCGTCAGCTCGAGTAGCAATGAGGCTCCTGCCGAGGTAGCCTCCCTTTCAGAAACCCCGGTCGCGAGCCCGGCGGCAATGAGCGCGCAGGCTACGCCGCCTCCGGCTGTTGCGCCCGCGCCGCTCCCGGCTGCCCCGCCCGCCCCGGTGGTCAAGCCCCCCGAGCAGATCACAATTCCCCCCGGCACCATTTTCTCCGTTCGCATGATTGACAGCATCGACTCTACTCAGAGCCAGCCGGGCGCTGAGTTCGCGGCCTCCCTGGAAGCGCCCGTGGTGGTGGGCGATCGCGTGGTGATACCGCGCCCCTCCAATGCACGCGTTCGATTGGTGCAGGCCACGAGCGCCGGGCGCATGAGCGGCCAATCTGAACTCAAGGTGGAGTTGATCAGCGTCACGGTAGGCGACCAGACCTATCCACTCCAGACCGGGTACTATGAACAAGTCGGGGCTTCGCGCAGCAGGCGCACGGCGGAGACCGTCGGCGGAGGAGCTGTACTCGGCGCCCTCATCGGCGCGATTGCAGGACGTGGAAAAGGCGCCGCAATCGGCTCCGTAGCGGGCGCGGGCGCGGGAACCGCTGCCGAGGCTAGCACACACGGTCAGCAGGTGAAAATCCCTTCGGAGACCAAGCTTAGCTTTACCTTGAAAACTCCTGTGACTGTGACTGTGAACCCGGCCGGGTCGTGACGGCGCCCTTGACCATCCCCAGCTCTTAGCCTGCGGCCACCTGCCCGGCCTTCAACCCCGGGGCCAGTTCCCAACCTCCAGCCACCTCAGCGCCTCGCTGCCGCCGACTAGGCTGCGCCTTGGAAATCTGAAGCTGCGCTGGCCGTCACTCCGGCAGTTCGAGGGCCTTCCAAGCAGGGTAGCGCACCAGTTTCCCTTCGCAAACGTTAGCCACGTAGCGCCCTCTGCACCGAAATTGCATAATCCGCTTGCCTCCGCGTGCCAGCTCTGCCCAGCGGGACTCTGTCCTGGGGTTCTGTTCGATGCCCACCATGCGGTACGGGCCAACGTTGAACACCACCATGCGAAGCCCTTTGGCCCGCGAGACGGTCACAGGATAAGTTTCACCTTCCAGCTCGATATCGTCGCGCCCCTCGCTCAAAGCCTGTTGCCACGTAGAAATCAGCGTTTCACGCAGGGTCATCGCCGCACCTCCTGACAGGCCAACGAAACACGGCACCCAAATGTAATTGTGCCATGATACCCCGCCGAGGATTTGCTCGCGATGCCAATCTGCTGCCCTTCACGAATGGGTTGCACTACGGCCCCGGGAGGGATAATCTTTGAGCCACCTGGAGTCCTGCGGTGGTTGTCAGCGACTCCCGGATAACGCACGCGCGGAGGTGTCATGAAACTCAGAATCCGCTCGTCACTCGTCCCTGCTCTTACGGCTCGATAACCGTGCCTAACACACGCAGGAACGCGGCAAGCCATGCCGGATGGGCGGGCCAAGCTGGGGCCGTGACGAGGTCCCCGTCTCGGTACGCTTCATCCATGCGGAGATCAACGTAGGCGCCCCCCGCCGCCACCACTTCTGGCGACACGGCAGGATAACAACTGCAACTCCGGCCTTTCAGAACTTTGGCGGCGGCAAGGATCTGAGCCCCATGACAGATCGCCGCGATGGGTTTGCCGGTATCGCTAAAGTGCCGCACAATCGTGATGACCTTCTCTTTAAGGCGGAGGTATTCTGGGGCGCGCCCGCCCGGAATTACTAGAGCATCGTAGTTCTCCGGCTGCACTTCGTCAAAGCTGGCGTTCAGCGCGAAGTTATGCCCTCGCTTTTCGCTGTAGGTTTGATCGCCTTCGAAGTCATGGATGGCCGTGCGCACCGTTGCTCCTGCCTTCTTATCCGGGCAGACGGCATGAACGGTGTGCCCAACCATCTGCAAGGCCTGAAACGGCACCATGACCTCATAGTCCTCAACGTAGTCCCCTACCAGCATTAAAATCTTCTTCCGAGCCATATTGCTCCTCCTTCATGTCGCGTTTACTCCTTAATTCGAAAAGCCGCAGAGGTAGCGCGGACCTCCGGGTTTTGAGGTCCGCGGCTTTTGCTGGCAAGCAAGAGTCCGCCCTACCAGCATAGCCGATGGGGCAACCAGGATTCAAACGTACCCGGCGCGGACGTCCGTTTCTCAGTTCCGCGGCTCTTCCGGAGATCACCAGCCTCCGTGGATGGTAGGCCGGTCCAATCCAGCTCGAGGAGCGATACGCCCTGCCCGGGGGCGGCATGCCGTCCCCGCTAAATACCTTCTGTGATTCGCACTGGACACCCCGAAGGAAGCTTGGCAAAATGGAGTTGCCTTCCCTTTCGGGGCGTGGCGCAGCCTGGTAGCGCGCTTGCCTTGGGCGCAAGAGGTCCGCGGTTCGAATCCGCGCGCCCCGACCAACATTCTCCGGGACTTAACCCCTAACGCTCCTCTTGCGAAAAGTACCAACTCGTACCAATGGGTGAGCCTTGCACTTCCATAGCGCGCTCACCACTTTCGATGCGGTCTTCCGCTTATCCGCAGAGACGGCCTACAGGCCAATGAGGCCATTCGTTGGAAGCAACGCGAGGTGGGCGACTTCAATCGGCAGCGGTTCGGCAGCGAGGCGCTGGAGGCGAGTGGGAACGCGAGGACCGATCCTGAGCTCGCCCAGGAACAGGTCAGATCGACTCAGCGAAGGGTGCGCGGCATCATTATGTCCAAGGAGCAATTTGAAGGCATCCGCCGTATATTAGACGGCGTCAGGAGCCGCGCGACAGACGCTGCAAAGGGGCGCCATGAATCCAAGGGAGCGGCGCTCGATTCCCCCGGAGTTGCCAAAGGAGATTTCTAAGACGTCCCTTCGCCGCGCATTGAGGCGTAGCTGGCTGTGGCGATAGCGATCAAGAAAAACAGAAGCGCTCCCTTGAAGAAACTCATGTACCAAATAGTTCTTCCCTGCTGGACCACAGTGGGGGTGAGATATCCAAAAGCGTTCAATGTCCGCAGACCCAAAGTGATTAGAGAGCTGAGCAGACCCAGCCAATAGCTCACAGTAGCGATTTGCTTTTTCATGAGAGGTCTCCTTTTAATGTGAAACGGGGCCCTTTAAATCTGACTCATGTTAATTCTTGATATGCATGATGTCAATTCAAATCAGAGTAAAAACCAGGTTACAGATGACGACACTAGCGCTCTCAGCATTCTAGTTACGGTTATTGTCAGCGCGAGTAGATCCCTGGGTTATTGCAGGAGGGGCGGTGGAAGCACAGGGGCTTACGGCGGTTTGACTTGCCTTGGGCGCAAGAGGTCGCCGGTTCAAATCCGGGCGCCCCGACGAGTAATGCCGTGACGAGCGACAAGTGGCGAGTGACAAGGCAGCTCGTTCTGCTCATCATTTGACACCGGCCTTTTCACCGCCGACTTCCCCGTCTTTCACCGTCCTTTTGTCAAGGCAAAGTAGAAATGTCCTAATCCCAGCAAAGTAGAAATGTCCTGTTCTTAGCAAAGGGGAAAGTTCCGCTTCTCGTTCTTTGGCGGCTAACCGGAGGAGCCCGTAGGGCGACGGAGGTTAGCCGCCAAAGAACGTCGGCGACCCACCCCCTGTCGCGCCCGGCAGAATCACTCCCAAAGGAGGAC